>Ga0315907_10000147_pt1 | contig 103151 bp, 151 predicted proteins | sample LakEriMetagenome_3_FD_203525 | JGI IMG/M metagenome (GOLD analysis project Ga0315907, IMG submission 203525) | Freshwater fungal communities from buoy surface, Lake Erie, Ohio, United States - Buoy 12 MA123 | ecosystem: Environmental > Aquatic > Freshwater > Lake > Lake biofilm | place: USA...
GGCAAGAATTAACTCTCTTGTGTCACTTGACCCAGACCAAAAACTTTTAACACTTTCTGTTAAAAATGGAGTAGTTAAAGCATCAGGGAAATCATTTAACTTAAACTTGTTAAACATTGATGATACTGCTGCTAACTTGACTATTTCAGTTTACAAATCTCAATTTGCTTACTTGGATAAAGAAGACACAATGGTGTATATGAATGAAGATAGATTAATCTTCCATTCTATTGAAACTGAAACTAAAATGATTATCGGAAAAGCTGACTAATGAAATACTGCAAGATCGACCCGACGAATGCTTCAAAGGAGGAGATCACGGCAGAGATTAATCGTCTGACCAATCTCATGAATTTGAAAAAGAATGAGGAGCAGGCAATCAAGATTTTCATTAACTCGGTTTATGGTGCTACTGCATCACCGTATTTCGTAGGGTATAACGTTAGAGTTGCTGAGGCTATTACACTGCAAGGCCAGGAGGTCCGCGGAATTGCTACCAAGATATTCAACAGATACTTTTTGGATTTTTGGCACCGTGATAAAGAATTGCATAATATCCTTGGCATTACTCGAGCGGATAAAGTTACTCAAGACGTTTCAATCTACGGTGATACTGACTCTTGTTACATCACGTTTCAAGAAGTTGTTAAAGGTTGTGATTGGGCAGGTGACCCCCGTGATTTATTAAAAGGAATTTACAAACACAGGATTAAAGGTTACATTGAGAAATCATATGCAACTTATGCCGCACAAACAGGAACCGAAAACATACAAGATCTTGAAATGGAAACTATTTCATATTCAGTTATTCTTTTGAAAAAGAAAAAGTACTGTATGGATATTGCTTGGAAAGATGGTCAGGGCGAAGGTATTAATTATGAACCTTTAGAAAAAATCAAAGCGGTAGGTGTTGAGATCGTGCAATCGTCTACTCCACTATTTGCTCGTAACAAACTGAAAGAGCTTTTAAAGATTATCTTTAAAGAAAAAACCAAACTTAATATGCGAGCACTTGCTGACTTGCTGAAAAAAGAAAAAGATGGATTTATCTTAGATAATATTGAAAACATTTCTATGTCTTCGGGTATTACGGATTACGAAAAAGGAGTTGCTGACGACCGTAAGAAACTTATTCTGAATAATCATTGTCCTATGCACGTCAGGGCTGCAGGTTTTCATAATTACATGTTAAATAACAGTAAGTGGAAAAACAAATATCAATTAATCAAATCTGGTGACAAAGTTAGATACTATTATGCAAAGACCGACCACGGTGTTGGTGAAAATGTATTTGCTTATTTACCTGGAAACCATCCTATTGAATTTGCGCCACCTGTAGATTATGATACACAATTTGCAAAGAACATCATTGACCCACTTAATCGTTTCATTAGTGCAATAGGTTTACCTCCAATTTCTACGGAGCTAATTGTAAGAACACAACTATTCTAAAAATAAAATTCTAAAAATGGCTAAACAACTCTCTTTTACAGATCTGGACACGGCGCTTACTAAAGTAAATGATAAAGGTTCTATTATCACAATTAACACATTCTCAAAAATTGATGAATGGATTGGGACTGGAAATTACTTACTTAATGCTCAGCTTAGTGGCAGTCTGTTTGGCGGTTATCCTAATTCAAGATCTATCTGTGTGGCAGGTGAATCTGGTACTGGGAAAACCTTCTTAACACTTAATGCTTGTCGTGAGGCTCAGAAAATGGGCTACAACATTATATACATGGATTCTGAGGCTGCGGTTGATGAAGATATCATTCGTAACTTTGGAGTAGATCCTGAGAAATTCCGTTATCAACCAGTAAGTACTCCACAAGAGGTACGTCACTTTGTTGCTAACTTATGTGATACATTGAAAAAAGCAAAAGATAAAGGAACTGAACTTCCTAAGATCATGCTTGTACTTGACTCTTTAGGTAACCTTGCTACCAACAAAGAAAGAACCGACGCAATGAGCGGAAGTGAAAAAAAGGATATGACAAAGCAACAAGAACTTCGTTCTTTATTCCGTGTAATTACAACGGATCTTGCTGAAATGAAAATTCCGTTTATCTTTACTAATCACACATACGCAAGTATCGGTTCATTCATACCAGGACAAACTATTTCTGGTGGAGGCGGAGCAATCTATAATGCTTCAGTAATTTTACAACTTTCTAAAGCTGGTCTTAAAGAAGGCGGTGATGAGGCTGCTGCCGCAGGTGTACAAAAGACAGGTATCATTGTAACATCAAAAGCTGCAAAGAATCGTTTTGCTCGTCCTATTCCTGTTAAGTTCCACATCAGTTTTTATAAAGGTATGAATCCATACGTTGGATTAGAATCTTTTATTAACTGGGAAAACTGCGGAATCCAAAAAGGAAAACTTATGGACCAAAAAGGTTTTGATAAACACGTGGCTGGTAAACCTGCTGAGGCAATTATCGGACCTACTCGTTTTGAGCACACTGATGAAAACGGAAATACTCGAGTTCTTTATCTTGAACCAAAAGAAACTGCAAGAACTATTGTAGTTCGCCACTTAGGTGCGGAATTAAAACCTTCAGAACTATTTACTTCAAAAGTAATTACTGAAGAAGTACTTAGAGAACTTGATGAAAAGGTAATCAAGAAAATGTTCATGCTTCCAAATATTGCTGACTTGTCAGAATTGGAAGAACTTGAAATGGACGACATTATTGATGACAACAGTGATGAGGATTAATCAAAACAAACTAGAAGTTAAGTATGCCCTGGAAATCTACAATGAAGTTCCAGGGTTTCCTTCTCATACGGATCGTGTGTATGTAATGATACGTGCATTAGAAGAGGGGGACGAAGATGGCACTTGGCTTGACCGCGAGTTTGTAGCTGAAAACATTTGGGGGCAAATGAAATCTTGTATTGGAACACTTAAGGAATTTAGAGATTTCTTGGATTCTATTGCAGATGATACTTTACCACCTGATGAATTACTTTTACAAAAAACTCGAACAGAAAGGTCTAAAGGCTATTACAGGCTAATTAGAAACCCGTGGATGTAAACTATTTATACAGTCGAGTATATAACTTAATATGGTAGCAACACACTTAGAAAAAATATTCTTTCATTATCTCATAGAGAGAAGAGAGCTTCTGGATATCGTTAAGTCAAGATTTTTCGATACTGCAGACATTCGTAAGATATACGAAATCGTACAAGAATTTTCTGAAAAGTATACAGATGTACCGACCCGCCAACAGATTAATGAATTAATCAAAATGAAAGGTCTGTCTGATGAACTTGACAGCAAAAAGATAGATTATCTTTATGAAGTTAATCTTAAAGAATACGAGGAAGAATGGCTAAAAGAAACTGCTGAATCTTGGATTGAATATAAGAATCTTGACCTTTCCGTATACGACCTATTAAATTATCTTAAGACTACAAAAGTTACAACAGAGAATGTTAAAGATGTAGTTCAAAATGCCAAAAACATTATTACTGAAAGAAATAACATTCAGTTTAATTTTGATGAAGGTTTGGACTTCTTTAATCCTGAATCTCACTTACAGCCTGCCACAGATACTTTTAGCTCAGGAATACCTATGATGGATCTTGTTCTTGGTGGCGGATGGTATTCTAAAGCACTATTTTGTTTTATTGGTGAAATGAAGATTGGTAAGTCAATCTGGTTAGCAAACGTTGCGGCAAACTCAGTTAAACTTGGGTATAACACAGCGGTTCTATCTTTAGAGATGCGTGACCGTAAACTTATTAAACGTCTTGGTGCCAACTTGTTAGGAATTAACATGAAGGAATATGATAATCTTGCTGAAGATAAAACCTTAATGAAGCAAAAGATTGCTAACATGGGTTATGAAAGTCTGCAGGTTCCAGGTAAACTTTATGTAAAAGAATTTCCTACTTCATCTGCAGGTGTACCTGACATAGAAAGATACTTAATCAAGATGGAGGAAATTAAAGGTATTAAGTTTAAAGTAATTGTACTTGACTATATTAATATCTTGAAGAACTGGAGAAATCCTAACTCAGAGAATACATACATGAAGATTAAGCAAATTGCTGAAGATCTTCGAGCTATGGCAATGAGGAATAACTGGGCAATCGTTACAGCAACTCAAATTAACCGTTCAGGCTTTGGAAGTACTGACTTAAGTGCAAATAACATTTCAGAATCTGCAGCATTAGGACATACGGTTGATGCAATGTTTGGTATCATACAAGATGAAATCATGCATGCCAATCGAGAATACATTCTTAAGTTAATTGCAAATCGTAATGATGGGTACAAAAATGCTCGTCAGAAATTTTTAATTAGTTATGATCTTATGAGAATTACTCAAGATCCTGACTCCCAAATGACATCTGAATAATGAAAGAAGATAAAATTTTTAACAATCGTTATAACACGGGCGACATAGAGTATGAAACCTTTGGGGCAATTAAGGTTCATGACAAATACATCCCCCGTGATACATTTGAAGAATACACAGATAATCGTTTACAAGAAGACTTGTACGAGATATTCCAAACATCTGACTTTTATGAAGAATACTCAAAGAACAAAAAAGTTGTTCGAGGAGATGTTGCCAAAATCTATTATTACTTTGATGACAACTTAAGAAATTCTAAAGGGATACCGCCTGTAGAAAAATTCGTTGCCATTGCAGAATTTATGAGCATATCATATGATTTACTATATGAAGAACTTGCTCCGGTATACAAAGAAGCGTTACTTAAAGAATTGGATGTAAAATACAATATCTTTAAAAAGAAAAACATTAAGAGATTATTTTAGTATGCTAAAAATCGACGCAAAAAGAATCTGGCTAATATCCGATACACACTTAGGAGTTAGAACAAATTCTCGAGAGTGGATGGATACGATTGAAGATTACTTCATGAATCATTTTATCCCTACTCTAAAACGAGAATACCAACCCGGAGATGTTCTTATACATTGCGGCGACGTATTCGACTCAAGACAGTCAATTAATCTGTATGTTTTAAACAAAGGTATGGCAATCTTTGAGGAGATTACAAAAATCATGCCCGTTTATATGATCATCGGTAATCATGACATATTCATGAAGTACTCTAATGAAATTAATTCGTTAAAAGTATTCAAGCACATGTCAGATATTCATATTTATGAAAAACCTACAGTAGTTCAACTTGGACCTCGTAAAGCACTATTCATGCCGTGGGTTGATAGCCCTGAAGAATTTGCTGAAATTGTAACAGATCCTGCATATCATGCAGAGATTATGTTTTGTCACACTGACATTAAAGGAATGTCTTTCAATAAATTTGTAAAAATTGAAGAAGGTAGTGATCCTGACCGCTTTGCGCACTTTCATCGAGTTTATTCTGGACATATACATTATGCACAGAAATACAAAAACGTAAGAATGCTTGGGTGCCCTTATGAATTAACTCGTTCTGATAGTGGAAATACCAAATCTATTTGGAGACTTGATTTGGAATCTGATGAAGAAGTTAGTTTCCAAAATAATCATTCACCAAAATTTGTTAAGTTTAAATTGGATTGGGTTTTAGAGCAGCCTATCGGAAAACTTCAAAAACTATTTGAGAACAATTATGTAGATGTAATGGTAACACCTCAGTGGTCCTTAAAGTTTCCTTTTGGTATATTTGCTGACAAGTTCACAGGGTACCGTAAAATTAACCCTATCATAACCTCAGGTGATGATGATGTTACCACAGAGGACGGAGAGATCATTGACGCATATGAAGAGATTAACTTATCTAGACTTATAGATAAACATATTGAATCTTTACCGTATTCAGAAAATATCAAACAATCATTAAAAAATGTAAGTTCGAGACTTTATCAAGAGACTCTTAAAGAACTTGAAGAAAAGCGTTCATATGAAGATTAAAAGTATAACCTGGAGTAATTTTGGAAGTTACGGAAATAAACCACAAGAAATTGTGTTTGATGAAAACCAAGGAAACTTCTATCTTATAGTTGGAAGTAACGGGGCAGGAAAGTCAACAATATCTGATGTAATCAAATTTGGATTATACGGTAGAGTTGATAATAAAAAGATGGGTGATCTTCCCAATCGGTTTAACGGAAATATGAAAGTTAAGATTGTAATTGAGAAAACACCTGGAACTATTGCTACGATTGAACGTGGACTTAAACCTGGAATTTTTAAACTCTCAATTAATGGAGTTGAATATGACCAAGCTGGAAAGAAAAATGTACAAGAATACATAGAGGAAGAAATCTTAGGAATCCCCTTTTATGTTTTTAATAATATGATTTCATTGTCAATTAATGACTTTAAGAGTTTCATCAGTATGGGTGTAAACGATAAACGTCAAATCATTGACCGTCTATTTGGATTGGAAATCATCGGGCGTATCCGTTGGAAAGTTAAAATGAAATTGAAGATGCTTAAAGACTATCTTGATAACGTTTCCACGGAAATCGCCGTACTGGAAAGAAGTATACAAGATACCAACGCGGAACTTACTAGTTTAAATGAAAAACTTATTACAGTAGGTGAAGAAAGGCGTTCGGAACTTCAAACCAAAATTTTACAATTCCAAGAGTTCATTAAAAAAGCAGCGGATAGATTATTAGAAATCTCCACAAAAGAAAAAGAAGTACAGAATGTTTTAAATACTCTATCAAGTAAAATGGACGAACACCGTACTGATGAAAGAATTTGTACACAAAAGATCCATTTATTTGAAAGCGGTAAATGTCCTACTTGTGAAACTGATTTAACCGATGATCATCACAAAAGTATGTTACAGGATTTTCTTGAAAAGAATGATGCTACTAAACAACTGATGGCAGAGATTAAAACCAAGCAAGATGAATTAACTGAAAAGAAAACTAAAATTCGTACAATGTATTCTGAAGTGAATGGCAAAAAGACAGCCGCTGAAGTTCAGATTTCTACATTACGTAATGAATTAGCAAAATTAAGTAATGGTAATGTTGATGATGCGCAAACACAATCTTTAGAAAAACTTATTAAAGATACTGGTGAAAAGAAACAATCTGCTTTAGTTAAAAAGAGTGAAGAAGAAAAGAAAGGTAACTTCTTTAAAATCGTTGAAGATATCTTTGGAGACAGGGGCGTAAAACTATCTGCTCTAAAAAGAATTGTTCCATTATTAAATGCTGAAATTCGAAAAGTAATGGCTGATCTTAACATGGATTATCGTGTAACCTTTAATGAAGAATTTGATGTTGACATACAACATTTAGGATTTAAGATTTCTCCAGAACAGCTAAGTACAGGTGAAAGAAAGAAAATTGATTTTGCTACACTAATTGCGTTAATCCGTTTAATGAAGATTCGTTTTGCTGGGCTTAACCTTACTTTTCTTGATGAAATCTTTTCATCTATTGATTCTGATGGAATTTATCATATCTTAAAAGTACTTCATAAAACTTGTAGGGAATTAAACTTAAACATATTTGTTATTAATCATAGTCAATTACCAACCGAGATTTTTGATTATCGCTTAGAAATTCAAAAGAACAATGGTTTTTCCCACTTATTGGTTGAAAAAATTGGATGATATATAAAGTATGGGACAATTTCTTCACAAGTATAATACAGATAACGTACACTCAAGAGCTGTAATAGTTGGTCTTGTTAATCTCCTAAACACTGTTGTACAATATGATAATGTATTAGGTGATAACACATTTGACCGAGTTACCGTTCCGTTCTTTTACAGCATGACTGGTGATGAGCGATTCTTACAAGATTTCTTTTTAGAATGGAGTGATTGTGTGCACCCTAAACATGCGGATGGTAACTATGATGTAATACCAAGAGGTATTGTTACTTTAACATCAAATACAATTAATACATCAGCAATGACCCACCGTTTTGTTCGTGGTAGTTATGCAAAAGAAATAGACGGACAATTACAAACATATAATGCTTTCTTAAACTCAATTCCATTAGCAATGCAATTTGATGTTGTTATAGAAGCTGATACCAATCTTGATGCGTTTAAGATTCAACAGTCAATCATTGAAACCTTTTATAAGACTCAAGTTTATTCTGTAAGTTATAAAGGTTTTAGAGTTCCGTGCCAAGTAGGGTTTCCCGAAGATTACGGATTAGAAAAAACTTTTGAATTTACATATCAAACTGAAAGTAAAATTGAACTCAAGTTTCAGCTTGCAGTTGAAACTTACATGCCAGTAATTGACCCAACTACTGAAAGAAACAATTGGAATCGTATTACATCAGCAGGTGGACCAGGAATGGATATAGGAATCATAAATGAAGAAACTCAAGTTATTTTTGAATACACAAGTCCTACTGCAAATGGCACATACTTATCAGGTAGTTCTCTTCCTATTCGTTGGACAAATTCAGGAGCAATTTTAAGAGTTAATATCTATTATAGATTTACAGGACAAGATGATTGGACAATGATTGCAGATTCATCAGAAAATGATGGTGCTTTTGATTGGAGTATTCCATTTTTTAGTAATACGCAAACTCTAGTTAAACAAGATCCTATTAGATCCTATGTATCTGATAGCAGTGGTAAAGGCGCTAAAACTCGCGCTATCATAAATGCAAATGGTGAAGTTGAAAGAATAATCATTTTTGATGGAGGTTATGGCTATTCAAATCAAGCAATGATTAATGTTTCTCCACTTATTCAACCACCGCCAGGGGCACCACCTTTTATTGCGCCACAAATTTCTGCAAATGTAAGTTGTGGGCGTGTAATAGGATTTACAATTCATAGTCCCGGCTCTGGATTTATTCCAACCCCTGTTAATTACATTGAACTAAAAATTGAAAATCAGGTGAATCCTGTCCAATCTCAAATTTGTTTAACTGCTGCAACATTTACAGGTGATACCGACCCTTTAGGTCCTAACCCAACTAAAGTAACAAACTTAAATCCAACCGTTGCTGAACTTGTTTCTCTTGGTGTAAACTTTGATAGTTTTATACAAGGACCAGGTACAGCAAATGGTACAAAAATCCTATCGCATGACGCGATAAATAATTGGATTGTGCTGGATCAAAACTGTACACTTCTCGTTAATGACGGGGACTATACACTTGATCCGCAAACTGCCATCTTTGAAATACAATGATAAAAATGTATTAATGATGGCGAATATATAGTATAGATTAAAAATATCAATAGAAAATGTCAAATCTTAAGAAAAGAGTAGAAGCTCTTCTTGGCGCTACACAAATATCAGAAGTTCGTGAAGCATGTTCAGAAGCAATTAACAAGTTTAGCGGAAGCATTTCAGCAACTTCTCCGTATAGCCAAAGAAGTTTTATTGAAGAAACTATTGCTAATTCATTAATAGAAGCTATTGCATCTGTGGATGAACCGGTTGTGCAGGAGTTCATCAATGTTGAGAACCGTTTAACAGGAATGAATAACCTTGGGGTTCGTAATGCAATCACGGCAGTAATGGAAGACGATTTGTCTAAACACGTTTCTGTTCGTTACATTATAGAAAACTTACGCCGTCTTCAGGAAGTTCCTGAATGGATTGCGGCTGATATGGCTGTTGAAGCACTATCACAATTTGAATGGTCTCCAGTTGTTAAGGAGCAATTAAACATTCTTAAAGAAAATACCTCTAAATACGCAGAAGATATTAAAATTTACAAAGCAGTTGCTGAAGCAAAAGCTACAAGTTCTGGATATCTTATGGCTGGTTTAGAAAAACCAATCGATGCTTACCTTAATCAAAGAACTGCTACTAATAGAGCTAAACTGATGGAAGCTCTTAACAAGTTGTCTTTTGACCCAGGAATCAAACAATTATACAATATAGTTGCTGAATCTGCTAACGGTTTCCAAATTAAAGCAAACAGCAGCGATGCATACTTCAAAAATGTTTACTCTCCAGTATATGTTAATGAAGGTAAAGAATATTTTGCAGTATTTGGAAAAATCTTTGTTAAAGAAGGTGAATCTGTAAATGTTATTTCTGATACTGATAAAGGATTACTTCCTGAAAACTTTGAATGGTTAGCAAACTATCTTATTCAATCAAATGTTGAAGTATCTGAAAGCGGAGTTAAAATATTTTCTCGTGATAAGAAAGTAGAAATTATTGAAGAAAACGGTGCACCATCTGTAAAAGTAAACGGTAAAGCAGTTACTAATTCTGATTTTGAAAAAATTTACTTAAACTCTGGAATCTTCAGAATTGAAGAAAGAGAAGTTTTAGCTTCTGTTTATAAAATTGTTGAAAACTGGGATTCTATCTTCGAACTTGATTTTGTAAAATCAATCTTCTCAAACTCAAATCCTCACCGTCGTGTAGATATCTTCCGCACTGGTGACAAAATACATATGAACAAAATTAATACTTTAATGTCAGAGAATGTTTTCGTTGCTGACTGTAACGGAACACAATCTCGTAATGAAGTATTAGAGTTTATGAACTATGACTTAGGAAACACTTTCGCTGACTTACTTAACGTAGACGAAAAACAAATTAAAGAACTTGAGGCTAAGAAAGCAGAAATCCTTGAGGCAATTAACTATCTTGAAGAACGTAAAGCCAAGATTGATGCAATAGCAAATCCTGCTGTTCGTGAGTCTGAAGAAATGACAAACATTTATGAAGCAATTAACGATGAAATCTCTACACTTAAAGAATCATATGCTAATGTGCAACAAGAACTAAGAGATTTTACAACAATCTCTGAAGGTGTTGGTGCAAATGTAAACGATGAAGTTGAACATTTAAAAAAAAAGCAAGAGTAACGGGTACTAACCAAGCTGATCGCACTCTTACTATAGAATTTGAAGACGGATCTACAAAAATTGTAAATCCTACTGAAATAGAAGTAACTAAAAAGGCCTCTCAAGCTAAACCGGGAAATGACCTCGAGCTGATTACTCAGCAAGACGGCGGATCGGTTGGAGTTCGAGAGGCCAAAGAGTATGTAAAGGGCAAAATTCGTCAAGACGCTGTTAACTCAGGATTAGCTCCTGACACAGAGATTATGATTAAGGCTCTTGACTTTACAAGTAAAGGTGATGATGAAGAAGTTGAAGTAATACATGGTGACACTCGTCTTAAAATCAAGAAGAACTTGGTAGAACCTACAGAACTTTTTGAAACTGGTGTATATAATTCTGAAATGGATGTAAACTCAAACCCTAAAACCGGAGAAAATACTCCTGATAAGGTTGGAGCTGTTATCGATAGATTAACCGAACGTATAAATGAAATCGTTTCATCACTTGAAGAATTACAATTATTTGTGAAAGATAATTCATCTCTTTCACATGAATCACTTGATAAATGTATTGCTGAATTATCCTCTTACGTAAAAGCACTCGAAGACGAAACCAATGACGGTGCATCTGTTATAATCAACAAATAATAAATGGCAAATTACGTAGAACCCGAAGAACTTAAAAAAGAAGTTCTGTTATCATTAGAAAAAGGAGAATTAACTCCAAGAGCTATCGAAATATTCCAAAGGATGGCAAAAGAAATGTCGAAAAAATTTCGATATAAAGATGAAGAAGACAGAAAAGATTGTATTGCTTTTGCAATGATGGATGTAATCCGTTACTGGAAAAGTTATAATCCAGAGAAATCGAAATATCCTTTTGCTTATTACACGCAAATGTTAAAGAACGGTTTCGCAAAAGGTTGGAGAAAGATTCACCCATTAAGTTCGCTTGACCAAGTTTCTATCAACAACGAAAATTTCTATGGCATCTGATATAAAATCAAACAAGCCTACGGCCAAAAGCAAATTCCGCCAAGGCTATTACACTCTTAATAACCCAGACAAGTATATAGGTGATCCCACAAAGATCATCTATCGCTCGTCCTGGGAATATAAGTTTTGTAGGTATTGTGATGATTCAACAAATGTCTTGAAGTGGTCATCAGAGCCATTTCCTATCAAGTACATAAGTCCTATAGATGGAAAGGAACATGACTATTACATTGACTTTTACATGAGAGGTATTAAAGACGGTCAAGAAATCGATTATCTAGTAGAAGTTAAACCTGAAGAATCTTTAAAGAAACCAGTGTTTGAAGGAATCCAAACAATGCAAAAGTTAAAGAACTTTAACTATGCAGCTAAAACATTTATCATTAATACTGCAAAATTTTCAGCTGCTAAAGCACATGCTGAATCTATAGGTTATAAATTTATTATTGTAACAGAAGATTTCCTATTTAAAGTAACGCGATGACAGATTTTTTTGATAGGTATGACAGGAATCCAAATAAAGCAGAATTAAGAAAAACTACTTACGAATACTTTAATGACAAGTATATCGAGAATCCGTTTCAAAATTATTGGATTATTGAGCAAACAGAACGTTTTAAAGCAAAAGGATTAAAATTCTTTATGCCTGGGCGAGTTTACACTTACCAGTATATGCCTGAAGGTGCTGACGTGTTGGATTTTTACGATAAACGTCCAATGGTTTATATCATAGGTGAATATGTTTCAAAATCTACAGGTAAACGCATAGTTCAAGGAGTGAACCTTAATTTCCTTCCAGAGAGTGTTAAAGCTAAGTTTATAGATACCGCTTTCCGAATCTTTGGAGACGCATACAAGAAGGCAGATGAAATGAGTGATGAGGATAGATTAGTATCTATGATGCAAATAAATAACTTAGTCACAAATTGGTATTTTATGTCACTTAATTTTGACAAGAATGCAAAAATAGGTTTATCTTTTGCCGTTAGAAATTACGAAATTAAAAGAATAATGAATCCTGTTTTAATTGAGGTGGAAGATTTTGAAATGATTCCTTACTTTGTACCTAAAGAAATGATGGGATTACCAATAGGTGGAATTTATGCGCTATACCTAAAAAACAGAATTGAACTTTTACAAAATAGTGAAAGACGAAATAAAGATGCAAACCGCGCTTTACAAGCTCAGAAGAAATTCAAAAAGCCCGGTGGAAGTTAAAGAATATATAAACTAAACAACTAAACATATATGGCAGGTTTTATCGATAGAACAGGAGTCAATCCAATTTTCGGACAGTTATCTAAGAGTCTGAAAAACCTTGCAAACCTTGGAATGAGGTATGAAGACATGGTTATCCGACAGTCTAGAGCAGTCGGTGTAACTGAAGCAGAATTTGGAAATCAAGGTTATCTTCCTGAAGAATTCTTATACTCACTTGCATTATCCGATGTAGGTTCAAAAAAGTTTATTGCTTTCTTTGACAAAGATTACAAATCTCGTAGAGAATATCTTCGTAAATTTGCAATGAACGGTGAGATTGAGTTTATTCTTGATACATTATCTGATGAAGCAATCGTTTATGATGAAGGTAATTATTTTGTAAAACCTGATGTTTCAAAAGTTAAAGAAATTCTTTCACCAGATACAGTTGATGAAATCTGCGGTGAAATTAATACAGAGTTTAAAAAGATTTACTCTCACTTCCATTTTAATGAAGGGCATGATGGTTGGGGTTACTTTAGACAATTTTTAATTGACGGTTTCCTTGCCTTTGAGATTATCTTTGACCCAGACGGTAAAAACATTGTAGGTTTTAAAGAATTAGACCCTACATCATTACGTCCTGGTGTTGAAAAATCCGGAGACGGGAACTATAAAAAGATTTGGGTTCAGTACGAAGATATTCCTTCAATGAAAAGGGTTCTTCTTGACTCACAGATTATTTACATATCGTATGCTAAAGGTAACTTTACTTCTCGTGTATCTTATGTAGAAAGATTGGTACGTTCTTTTAACCTTTTACGTATCATGGAGAACTCTAGAATTATTTGGAACATTATGAACTCATCGTTCCGTATGAAGATGGTAGTTCCTATTGGCACAAAATCTCCGCAAAAAGCAAAAGAATCTCTAGCAGAGATGATGTCAATCTACAAAGAAGATATTTCTCTTAACTATGAATCTGGAGAACTTGCAGTAAACGGACAACCGTCAATGCAGTTTTACAAAAACTACTTGTTCCCATCTAAAAATGGTGAGCAACCTGATATCTCAGTTATTGGTGGTGAAGGTTATGATCTTAGTAATAACGATATCGTTAAATATTTTAAGATTAAACTTCAAGAAGATTCTAAAATACCATTCTCACGTTTTGACCAAGGTGAAGGTGGAGGAACAGTTAATTTCTCTGCAGACAGTACTAACCGTGATGAAATCCGTTTTGCAAAATTCATTAATCGTTTACGTTCAATCTTTCAAGAAGTTTTACTTAAACCTTTGTTTATTCAAATGGGTCTTCTTTACCCAGAACTTGCTGAAGACGAATTATTCAAATCTACCCTTGCTTTAAAATTTAACGCGGACAATGTCTTTGAGGAAATGAAAACAATGGAGATCATGTCCAAACGTATTGAATTTGTAACTTCAATGATGGGTATCATGGTTAAACGTAAAGATGCTTCGGGAATGGATGTTGATGTACCTTACTTCAATGCACAATTTGTTGTTGAGAAATATCTTAAATTGGATCCTTCTGATATTGCTGAAAATAACCGTCTTAACAAGAAACAAGAAATTGAGGATCTTGAATATATGAAGAAACAACAAGAAATTCAAGCAGGCCAAGATGGCGGAGCTGGCGGATTCTAACACATAAATTTGTTAAAAACATTTGGTTCTGTAGTAGCAATACTACGGAACTTTTTGTTTATATTTGCATATAATTTAAAACTACACATATATGAAATATTTAAGTATAGATATCGAGACGACCGGTATTGACCCTGAAAATGACCAAGTCTTATCAGTAGGTATTATCTTAGAAGATACATCAAAGAAACTGCCATTTGATGAAATTCCAAAATTACACATAGCAATCTTAAGAGATAGAATCTCTGGATCTCCGTACGCAATTAATATGAACGCTGATTTAATTGAAACGATTAACAGCTATCAGACTGCTGTAGACCAAGATGAGAAAAATGATATGGTTCATTTCACTGGCATGCAATTTATGAAGGAGGAGGAAGTTGCTGAAGCAATTTATCAATTCTTATACATAAATGGTATCAGCAGTGAAAAAACAACAGAGATTAACATAGGTCAACAAGTTAAATGGATTGAAGGACATTTGGTTCCTGTAGTTAACTTAAGAACTAAACCCGTCATTGTAACAGTGGCTGGTAAAAACTTCGGAACATTTGATAAGCTATTCCTTGAAAGACTTCCTAATTGGAAAAAACTTATTCGTATCCAACAACGAGTAATAGATCCTGCGGTTCTTTTTGTTGATTGGGCTAAAGACAATTCTTTGCCTAACTTATCGGAATGTAAAAGCAGAGCAGGATTACCAGAAATAGTTACACACAATGCAGTTGAAGATGCTTGGGATGTAATTGAATTATTAAGAAAACAATATTAAGAAATTAAAAACTAAGGTATACCATTAAGTATATAAATTACATGAGCAAACTATTTACAGAAAAATATCGTCCACAGAATTTGGACCAAATGATTCTACCAAAAAGAATCAGACAATCATTAGGTAACGGCGAATTACATCAGAACTACTTGTTCTATGGTTCAGCCGGTTTAGGTAAAACCTCTTTAGCAAAAGTGTTAGCAAAAAACTATCCAACACTTTACATTAACGTATCTGACGAAAGTTCAGTTGATGTAATCCGTGATAAGATATCTACATGGTGTTCTACCATTAGTCTTCTTGATGGCGCTGAAAAATTTAAAGTGGTTATTCTTGACGAGATGGACGGAGCAAGTGATCAATTTTACAAAGCTCTTAGAGCAACGATTGAGAAATTTGCTAATAACGCAAGATTCATCGGAACTTGTAACTACATTAATAAAGTACCAGACCCAGTTCAATCTAGGTTTACTTGTATTCCTTTTGACTTTTTAAGTAAAGAAGAAGAAAAAGAAGTAATGGTTGAGTTTATTAAAAGATCATACCAAATCTTTACAGCTTGTGGAATTACTATTAGTAAAGAAGCAGTAATTGAATTTGTGAAAAGGAATTTTCCTGACATGCGTTCTATTGTAAATAAAATTCAAACTTTCCATGTTCAAGGTGTAAAAGAAATCCAGCCTGAAGATGTTCGTAAATTAAACTATTCATATCGTGATGTATTTGATCTTGTGCTTGGTGCTCCAAATTCTCAAGAGAATTACAAATTCTTAATGACAAATTATAGTAGTAAAGTTGATGATGTTCTTCATGCATTAGGTCAAGAGCTTCCAGATTACATAAGAGATAATCATCCTACCAAATTTGCAAAGGTACCGCAAATCTTAATTAAGATTGCTCACTATCAAGCACAACGAGTACACGTGATTGATCCTTGCATTACAATGCTTGCAGCAGTATTTGAAACTCAAATCATTTTAAATTCTTAATTATGAAAAGCGAATTACCAATTAGCTCTGATGAACATGTTTCATTAGACCAAATCATGAGAGACTATGCTCGTGAATACGTTCCTGAAACTAAACAGTGGACATCATCTTTATTAAAAGAAACTACATATGATGCTTTAAAATATGAGTTTACAGTTACGTTTAATAATGACAAGAAATACAAATACTGCAAGTTCATGCCTGAAACATATAGAGAATTTTGCGCCGCGGAATCTCAAGGTAAATTCTTTTTAGCCGAAGTTCGTGCTAAATATAAAGATGGTGAAGACGTAATCAAAATTGAAGATAATGAACACGGCAAAAGACCTTAAGAAATTTATTGCTGAAAAATATCCAGCATTAAGTCCAAAGAAATTTGACATTGCAAAAATTGGACCGAGAATGTATATCTATTTTATAGACAGAGAAGGTGATTTACAAAGAGAACGAGTTTGGCAAGGACCGCTTCCAATGGTTAATGAATTAGCAATCTTACGTAAACAGCTTGACTCAAGAGTTGAAGAGCTAATGCAAAAATGGAATTATGTAATAGCTGAATAATAGTTGTTAATAACTTATTAGATTAAAGTTTGCCATTGTGAAAACAATTGGTTAATTTTAACTATCTAAATAAAAATAATATGAACATACTTAATTTAGCAGATTCTACAAAATCCGAAATTGGATTTAAAATCTCAAGCTTTCCTGACGGTCAACAATCTATTACGATTGAGCCAAGTGGGTATTCTTTTAATAACAAAATCAAATCAGTTCAAATCAAATCAAGATTAAACTCATTTCGTGATTTGGAATTAATCATTTGTGCAAACCAAGCATTACTTGAACTTGGTGCAAAATCTGTTAGTCTGTATGTTCCGTATTTCTTAGGTGCAAGATCTGATAGAAAATTCTTAATAGGTTCTACAAATTACCTTAAGACTGTTATTTGCCCAATCATTAACTCTCAGAATTTTTCAGAGGTGCATGTATTGGATCCTCATTCCGATGTTCTTGAAGCATGTTTAAATAACTTCAAGAAAACTGATAACACAGGGTTAGTTAAGTTTGCTTTAACCAAGATTGATAATAAAAACGGCGCTCGAGAAACCTTACATCTTGTTTCTCCTGATGCTGGTGCATTAAAGAAAATTTATCATGTGGCTGAAACATTCAGTATTGATAAAATTATTGTGGCAAATAAGCACCGTGATGTTAAAACCGGTAAGATTACTCATACTGAAATACCACAAAGTAATTACGGAGCAGGTCCACAAAACTTTGTTATTGTTGATGATATTTGTGATGGCGGTAGAACCTTTATTGAATTAGCAAAAGCAATTCGTGAAATCCGACCACAAGAAATATTTAATGATACTATAACATTAGTAATCACACACGGTATCTTTTCAAGCGGTCTAAAGGAACTAAACAAATTGTTTGATGCAATTTACACAACTAATTCAATCCGTCCTGAAAATGATTCAGAGTTTTCAATCCAAAACGATAATGAATTACATAAACTTAACGTTTATAACGTATTCTAATGGCTATAGGTATTGGACTCCACTGTTGGTATTGTGAACACGGTCCTTGTAATGGTGAATGTAAAATAGATCCATGCCAAGAATCGCCAATCACTAATGTATTAGAAGAAGCAAAACTAAAAGCAAGATATTCTGAAGTTACCGGTGATCTTATAGCCTTAGCTAAAGAAGGTGCTTTTAATGTAATTGTTCATGGCTGTAATTGTCATTCAACTATGGCAGCTGGTATTGCTCCACATATGGCTCAAGCTTTTGGCTGTGATAAATTTAACTTAGAACTTAAAGGTCCAAGCATAAACAAATTAGGTTGCATTGACTATGAAACCTTTGTAATATCTAAAGGTGGTCTATGGAATCGCAAATTGGATTCTAACATTAACAATGATCCTGAATTAACTGTTGTGAATGCCTATACACAATATCGTTATGGCAAGAATCATATAGACGGCGTTTCCAAACCCGTGGATTATGAAGCAATCACAATCGTAATGAGAAAACTAAATGTTGAGTTTAAAGGACTTCATATAGGTCTTCCTAAAATTGGCGCTGGTCTTGCTGGTGGCGATTGGGAAAGAATCAAAAAAATTATTCAAACAGAATTAATTGATTGTAAAGTAACAATCGTAATCTTACCACAATAATGAAAACCACAAATAAATACGTATTCTTCTGGAGTGGTATTTACTCTCAATGGCATAAAGCAAATATGACTATTGACGGTATCACTTACAATTCATGTGAACAATACATGATGCACCAAAAAGCCTTAACATTTGGTGATACGGAAATTGCTAAACTTATCATGGAAGAATCTAATCCAAGAGAGCAAAAGAAATATGGCCGTATGATTAAAAACTTTGACAAAAGTGTTTGGGATAAAGTTTGCCTAAGCATTGTAATCAAAGGAAACTATTTTAAGTTTAAACAAAATCCTGATCTTAAAGCTGCATTAATGCTTACAGGTAAAAGAATCATGGTTGAGGCATCACCACTTGATAATATCTGGGGTATAGGAATGGCTGAAGACGATCCTAATGTTGAGTATCCAATGTGTTGGAAAGGTCTTAATCTTTTAGGCCAAGCAATTACAATAGTTAAACAAGAACTTTTATAATTGTTAATAACTTCGCACCAAAATATTTGCTTAGTATCTTTATTTTGGTTAATTTTAACTATTAATTTAAAACAAATATAAATTATGTTATCTAAATTACAAAAGACTTTTAGAGCACCTGCTCCTTATTATTCTGACGGATATAAAGTTGGTCATAAAAGAATGCTTGCCCCAGGCACGGATTTCTTATACGGAACTTGGATCCCAAGAAGTACAAAACATGCACCAAAAGGAATTGACAAAATTCTTTCCATTGGTCATCAATTAACTGTTCGTTGGTTACATGCTGAATGGCAAGAGAATTTCTTTAGCATGCCACGAGAAACTGCAACCAAATTTGGAACTGACATGGCAAAATACTTAGGTATGCCATACGATGCTTCGCACTTTGAAGCACTACACGATTTAGGATACTTGCCTATTAAAATCAAAGCCTTACCTGAAGGAATTGAGACCGATGCAAATATTCCTCATATGACTTTCATTAACACTGTACCTGGCTTTGCTTGGTTAACATTATATCTTGAAACTATTATCTCATCTTTAGCTTGGAAACCAGCTACTTCTGCAACTATTGCATTACAGTATAAAAGAAACCTTGTAAAATGGGTAACTAAAACTGACCCTGAAAATGCTTGGTTAATTCCTTACTTATGCCATGATTTCTCAGCTCGTGGATTATCTCCTTGGGATAGTTTATCTTCTGGTCTTGGACACGCCTTTTCTTTTATGGGTTCTGACTCAATCGTGGTCATTCCAGCTGCCCGTTATTTCTATGATGAATCTGAGGATGAAGTTTGCATAGCTTCAGTAAATGCTTCTGAGCACTCTGTCTCAACTACCAAAATTTTTACCGTAGGTGAGCAACAAATGATATCCGATTGGTTAACAGAATTTGATAAAGGAATCCTTTCTATCGTAGCGGATACCTTTGACCTATGGAAATTAATTACTGAGTATTTACCAGCAAACAAAGATCAAATCATGTCACGTGATGGTAAACTTGTAATTCGTCCTGACTCTGGTGACCCAGTAGATATCATCTGTGGTAAAAGCTGGAATGCTGAACAAAATCCATACGATGAAAACGTGGATTCCGCTGAAAAAGGAGTAATTGAATTACTTTGGGATATCTTTGGCGGTACTATTAATGCTCAAGGTTACAAAGTATTAGACCCACATATTGGAGCAATCTATGGAGATTCAATTACACTTGACCGTCAAATTGAAATCTATACAAGATTAGAAGCTAAAGGATTTGCTTCAACTAATATTGTTTTAGGTGTAGGTTCATTTACATACCAATTCACTACACGTGATACTTTTGGGTACGCTGCAAAAGGTGCTTGGTTTGAGAATAACGGAAAAGGGATTGACATCTATAAAGAACCAATAACTGATGATGGTACTAAAAAATCATTAAAAGGTAAATGTGCTGTGATTGAAGAAAACGGTGTATACACTGTAAAAACACAATGTTCTGCTGAAGAAGAGAACACGGGAGTATTACAAACAATATATGAAAACGGAAACTTCTATAACCAAACTACTTTGACTGCAATCAGAGCTAAAATAATGGAATTGACTAATGCAAGTAATTAAACCTACTAGCTCTAATCAATCCCAGGACAATTACCCTGGGATTTTTTTAGCTGGTTCCATAGATATGGGTTCGTCTGTTGATTGGCAGACAGAGGTACAGAATAAACTCGATGATTGTGAAGTAACATTCTTTAATCCTCGAAGAGATGAATGGGATTCTTCATGGGAACAAAGAGCTACTAATCCAGAGTTTAATGGTCAAGTAAATTGGGAAATGGACAAATTGGAAGAAGCTGATATAATCTTTATGAACATCTTACCAGAATCTAAATCACCAATTACTTTATTGGAATTAGGATTACATGCTAATAGTAATAGACTAATAGTTTGCTGTCCGGACGGATTCTGGAGAAAAGGTAATGTTGAAATAGTTTGTCATAGATTTAACGTTCCATTATTTAATGATTTTGAAACTGCGGTTGCTGCGTTAAGGTCAAGAATAAAACAATTAAAATAATGCAAAAATAATTGGACAAAAATTTGCATATGTGAAAACTATTGGTTAATTTTACCATATAATAATAAACAACATATATTTATATGAATCTAATATTTGACGGGAATTACTTATTCTACAAAACACTGTTTATCTTCGGTGGTTATTCAAATGGCAAAAGGCTACTTGATGATAAAAAAGATCAAGATATGTTCATGCGTAAAATCGCAACTGACATGTCACACGCTATCCGTAACTTCGGAAGTCCTGACAAAATAATCTTTACAATTGACGCAAGATCCTGGAGAAAGGAGGTTCTGATTGAAGACGGCGCATATAAAGGTACTCGTACCAAGGATGAATCTAAAATTAACTGGGACCAGTTTTATAAAATGATGAATGAGTTTGGTGAGATCCTAACCAAAAAAGGATTTATCGTTTCTCGTGAAGATCGCGCCGAAGGCGATGATCTTATGTATTTATGGGCAAATCATTTATTTCAACAAGGACAAGACAGTGTTATCATTACCGGTGACGGTGACTTAACACAATGTGTTCGCATGAACGAGAAAAACTTTGTCGTATGCTTTAATCCAAATTCTAAAAATCGTAAGATCGTTGCTCCTATTGGATTTAAGGAATGGCTTAAAACCGAAAGCTATGATTTATTCGATGCTTCTACTTATATGGGAAGTAATAAGGATTTAATTGCAGATGCTATGCACGCTATTCCTGTTGAAGAAATAGATCCAGCATTTATGATTTTCTGTAAAGTAATTACTGGAGACGCTGGTGATGCAGTGCCACCTGTTTGGACATGGGACGCAAAAGGTAAAACATTTAGAGTTACCCCGGCCAAAGCAGAACGTATTTATGAAATCGTAAACCGTACTAAATTCATTGATGACATCTATCATTTACCTGAAAGAGCTATGGAAGTTGCTAACGGAATTGCTTCAACTTGTAAACAGACTGTTGCCGCGGATGTTATTAAATCTCGTCTTGAGCGTAACATAACTCTAGTTTATCTTGACGGCAGAGTTATTCCACAAGACATACAAGATAATTTCAAGATCTCATTTGAGAAACATAAAAATGATTCGTTGCCTGCAGCTAATTATGATATGACTCATTTACTATCTGGAACCAACTATGTGAATGGACCTAAGATTGTGGTTGAGGCTGATATCTTCAAAGATTTTGGAATGTAATTCTAAAAGATTAAAACTATCCTAACAGTAGCAAATATAATCAATAAATAACAATGCCTCTAGGGTCATCTAATAAACATCTACTCAATGGATTTATTCGAATTTATTAATACAATGTTCAAACAACAGGAATTTAAAAAGATTCCTATGCATGAACGAGCAAAGCATTTCTTTATGATTAATCGTTTTGCATCAATTAAGTTTCCGGTGCAAGCAGCTTACTTTAATCATTTAAGAATTAACCCAGGGCAGACTGTTTCATATTGGCAGGATAACTGGAGTAAAATGTATAGCCGCACGCCTTCGTGGATGTACGTCAAAACAAAAAAGGTTAAAGAGGACAAAAAAGCAAAAGCAGAGTTTACAGATGAAACTGTAAAATGGTATTGTGATAAGTTTCAAATGTCCCGCCGTGATTTTGACACTTCGGTAAAAATTCTTGGTGAAGAATTCATTTCAGAAGTAAAACAGTATGAAGCACTCATAACACAATAATACTTGCCAGCATCCATGAATATATACATAAAATACATTCAGGATGCTGGCAATTTTATCTAATCCCGGAGACTTTGTAAAAATCACTCAGGATAAGCCCTTTCATTACGTTACACAACTTACAGGCTGGTGCGATGACATCACTGGAGTGGCTGTACTTAAAAAAGAATTTCGTTGGGGCGTATCAAACAGAGTTCGTGCATCTTGGATAGAACTGACTACACAAAACTTACAATCCATAATCTTAAATCCTGACGATACATTATTCGTTGATTTCCGTATAACATTAATTAGTGGCGGACCTGCTACAATTAATAGTATAGAAGTTAACTGTATTCAATCAGCCGATGCTAAAGATCCTTACTTAGGATTCGTTCCAATGTTTACAGTTTCTGAAAGAGGAAACATTAGTAACTTAACAAAGATTGCTAACTTTACTTTTAAACCCTATGCAGTTAATCCTGCAGTTGCATTATACAAACAACTATCATACGGTATTAATCAATTATTTGGGCATGATGTTTTATATGCAAGAGCTGTTCCGATGGCAATTGGTAAAGATGTAACATTACATGAATGGACTTTATACGATGTTGATGATCCTAAGTGTATTAAAGTTATTGTACCTAAGAATGAGTTTCCTGATAATAAGATTCTGTTTAATCCGATGGGTCTTGACTTTGAGATGCCGTTTGAAATTCAAATCGTTAAAGATTACTACGAAGAAATCTTTGGTATAGGAACAGGGCCTCAAAAACGAGACATCATATACTTTTCATTAACAAATAGGATATATGAAATAGACACTTCATATCTTTACAAAGATTTAATGCAAAAGGAAATCTATTGGAAGATATCGTTGAAAAAATATGCACCTAAAGCTAACCGTTATGAGCCACAAGATTTACGTGAGCAATTTGACGAACTTACTTGGGATAGTGAAGAAAGATTTGGAGAAGAAGTTAGACTTGAAGCAATTCAGATAACAGATCCTCAACAATTTGATCCGAAGATTGGTTCTGTTGATTATGATCCAACTCGTTTACAGATTAATGATAAACTTATCATATCACAATTGAAATTACCAAATTATACAAACATACTTTCAGAATCACAATATGATCTACGATCTCTTTATGATTCCAATTTAACAGTTCAACCAACTGCCGTTGAATATCGCGCTAATGTGGATTTCCCAGCTACCGTTGATAGATCATTATGCATGTGGTTTAAAGAACTAAAACTTACTATACCATTTCCTAAAGATAATGTTAAAGGTTATCTTACATTAGGATCTGCTGGACCACTGACAACTCCTTTAACGTATACGATTGCGGCTAAAAGAAATTATGCAGTTGGTTCTTACATAAAAATAAGCCACTACAACGGATTAGCACTTTATGGTGAAATTGCGTCAGTGACTGCAGTAACTGCGGGTTATGTATACACGCTTAATGTTAAAAATGAAATCATTCAGTACTTAAGTACTTATTACTCAAATTGGGCATCTTCATTTTCTAACACTGGTTACATTGCAGAAGCAACTAATGAACAAATTTTATTTAACGGATATTCAAATGGAGCAGGTTGGAAAATTTCAATTTATGCAAGCCGATACATAATTTTTAAAGATTCACAAAAAGAATACCTTAACATTCTTAATGCAAATCTTGTAGAAAATTATTGGTATGCAATATTTGTAAATATGTCAAACTTTTATAGACAGTTAACGATTGACCTTTGGGTTAGAAAGTGGAACGAAGAAACTCCACAGCCTGAACTTACAACAGATCTTGAGAATATATACAGTAATACAAGCATGCCATTTGATGCAATAGATAGAAGTTTAAATTCTAAGTATAAGTTAGTTGGAAGTAATCTTGCATTAACTAATTTACGTTTATATGATAAAACGGAAACGGATTTAGATAAACAGTCTATCATATTAAATGAAACTATTGTTCAAGATGCACAATTTGGAATTATCATTGACAACGCAATACCACGTTTAAGACTTCCGTGGATTGGCAAAACTAAGTAATATGAGAAAAATACCAGAAGACAAAAAGCGAGAAATGGAACTTCGCGATGAACTGGAAAAAATGTTATCCTCGGGAATTGAAGATATTCAATTAAGTATTGAAGACGCAAAGAGTATGTTACCTGCACGTGAAGGTAACTTTATGGATTACGAAAGAGTAAAAACATATTCTGATAGCAATTCCGAAACGATTGTTAATTCTATCGCAGAGTTTTATTTAAACCCTGAAATCATTTCAAGTATTCCGTATGTAAAGCAAAAAAGTGTGGTTGATAAAATCACAGTTTCAAATTTGCTTTTCCAAATGAAAACCGCAGAACATGCAATCATTAAATTACTTGAAGAAATTGACGGAGGTAATTTACACCCACGTACATTTGAGGTTCTTGCTTCACTGCAAAGATCTAAAATGGAAATTGTTAAGCATCTTGCGCAATTCATGGTAATCATGGAAAATAACTACAAGAATCTGAAAGAAGATTATAGAGTTAAGATGAGTGATGAACCACTATTAATTGACCAAGACGCTGAAATTGAAACAACACCAGGAACTTATCAAATGAGAGGTGGTAAAGCTCTTATTGAAACTCTTCGCGATGCAATACCAGAGCGTAGAGCAGGATCAACACCAAATGACAACAACATAACAAATGTCGAATAGAGGTAAGATTTGGAATAGCAAGAAAATTGCTGAAGAGGTTGATAGAATTGAACGCGGTTTAACTGCGGATTATTCACCATTTTTTGACGGCAAGATTGATATGAAAGCGCCTGAACTTGTATATGAATATACAAGAGAAGAGCTTGAGGAATTAGCAAGATGTGCTAATGACGTAGTTTACTTTGGTAACAAGTACTGTTACTCTATGACGGATGAAGGTATTCGTCAAATTAGTTTAAGACCATATCAGGAAGATATGCTTGCGGCATTCCAGGATAATCGTTTTGTGGTAATGCTTGCATCTCGTCAGATTGGTAAAACTGTAACATCATCGATTTTCATTGCATGGTATTTATGTTTTCACTCTGATAGAAATATCATGGTAGTTGCAAATAAATTAGCTACTACTTCTGAAATTGTTGATAAGATTAAAACTGTTCTTAAGAATTTGCCATTCTTTATGAAACCTGGTATTACTGCAGGTGGTGTAACAGGTATGAGGTTTGATAATGGTTGCCGTCTATTCTCACAAGCAACAACAAAAACAGCAGCTATCGGTTTTACCATTCACTTATTATTTGCCGATGAGTTTGCGCACATTCATTCAAACTTCTTATTACCATTCTATCGTTCTATTTACCCTACACTTGCATCATCTCAAATTTCAAGAATTATTATATGTTCTACGCCAAATGGCATGAACTTATTTTATGAAATTTATCAAGGTGCGATTGAAAGGAAAAATAGTTACTTCCCAATTCGAGTTGATTGGTGGCAAGTACCTGGCCGTGATGAAGATTGGAAAGCTCGAGAAATTGGTAACCTTGGTTCTGAGGAATTATTTAATCAGGAATACGGTAATCAATTCTTAGCGTCATCAAGATTACTTTTTGATAGCCATACATTAATGTTAATGAAAAGAGTTTCTAAAGAGTTTGTTTGTAAAGAGACAGATCCTTTCTTGGATTATCCTGACTATAATAATAACTTAAAATGGTTACCGGCTTTTGATCCAGGTGATGCTTGGAATGGAAAAGACAAATATGTGTTTGCAGTTGACGTAGGTGATGGTGTAGGTCGTGACTTTTCAGTGATTAACATTTTTAATCTAGTTCCGCAATCTATTGCATCTGTTAGAAAAACACGAGACTGGGATGATGAAACAAGTTTCTTTAGACTTAATCAAGTAGGTGTGTTCCGTTCTAATATGCAATCTGTTGAGGAACTTGCAAAAGTCTTAGAACTATTAGTGTTTGAATTATTTGAACCTGAAAATTGTAAAATAGTATTAGAGATTAACTTTAAAGGTAACATCATATTTGAAAAGTTATCTAAAAATACAGAGTTTTTTCCGGAGATATTTTTATACACAAGACATTCAATGGCAAACACTAGTTTAAAGATGGGTGTTAAAATGTTAAAAGATAACCGTGAAACATTCTGTCGTGAATTACGCAACCTAGTTAAATCTAAGAAAATCACAATAAATGAAAAGAGAACCTTTGATGAATTAAGTTCTTTCGGTATTTCATCGTCAGGAAGATATGAATCTCAACTTGCTCATGATGATGTAGCAATGACTTGCGTTAATCTTGTATCTCTATTTGATACTACAGATTATTTTGAGATGGTTGAGGATAAATATGATAATACATCTGAAATATATAAACTAGCTGTAGAAAAGGCAATGTCTCAAAATAATAAAGGTGAAGACGATTTCTTATCCGCGTTTAAAACTATTAAGTCTTTTGAATCTCCAACACCTTATGTTTTACCAAAAGACGCAATGTCGCACAACTACAGAATGCGGTAATATCTTTTAAAAATTGATAGTTTTACTAAGATATATACTACGGATTGAATAATAATAACAATCAAAGAAAAATAACTAATAAGCAGAATGGCCAAAATCACACTTGATCTTAATAGATTTAAGGCATCTGGTGTCTACACAATAGAGTTTGACGCATCAGAAAGAATCGTTGTGACTACACAGACTATCCGTCTTGTAGTAGGTTTCTCTCGTAAAGGACCGTTTAACGCTCCAGTATTTTTACGTGATGTAGCAACATCTCGTAAAGTATTTGGTGAAGTTGACTCCTTCCTTGAGAAAAGAGGTTCTTTTTTCCACAGAGCAATCGAAACTTGTTTACAGACAGCACCGGTATTCGGATTAAATCTTCTACCGTTGAATAACATCCCGGTAAACGAAGGTGGAGACGCTGTTGACTATCGTTCTTTTGCTATTGCAGCAAACGAATCAAACGGTAACTTAACAAGAGCGCTTCTTTCATCTTTTTACAACAAAGAACGCTTCTGGTTCCCAGATGAAGCATACTTACAAGCAACAGTAGACAGCAAGCCTGCCAACCGTGGCCGTTTGTTTAACTTCGTTAATCTTGGACAAGAAGTACAATCAATCATCGTTCGTAAATCAGACAATGCATCGTTATACAATATAACAGCTGATGATTACTATGGAAGAGGAAACGTTCCTTCATACATCCAACCTAACGATTATCTTTCAGATTATTTCGTTGACGTTTATGTTGTGAAAGGAGACTGGACAAATTTACAATTACTTTCTCAAGATCCAACGTATTCTAAATACTTTGACTTAAGAGGTATCAAATCAAGCAACTTCTTTGAGTTCTTAAGCCTTGACGGTGTAACAATGACTGGATCTTTTACAGGAACTATCATACCTGACTTTATTGATAACAACGGTTCTAACCAATCTATTGATGTTATCCTTAATTCAGCAGTTGCATTAACAGGAGTATTCTGTAACTTGAATAAAGAAGCTTTTGATGATTACGATAATTCAGTATATAAAGTTGACATGGTTGGAAACAGCTTAATTAACACAACTGATGACGTGATTGACTTCTTATCATACAATACACCAATTAAAACTCTTTTAACTTTCACAGGTTTAAAAAATACAGTTAATTTTGGATTTGATCCAACGCTTCAAGTAACTGACGTTTCATTATCACCAATCGTATATGTTAAGTCATATCCTTTCGGCGGTGATAAAGGTTTATTTAATAACGTATTAGTTATTCCTAAGCCGTACCCGTCTGATACAACTTTTACAGTTGCACAATATGATGCTTTATCAGCTGCTCTTACAACAAATTCATTAATTAAAACTTTTGGTACTGATACTATTAACGATAGTTCTTTACCTAATGACTTTGTTAAAATTGACAATATCATTGACACTGGTTCATCACTTGAGTTACAATTAAGCACTCCTCTTCACGTTGATGCTGCTTATGAAAATTCAGGTGTTCTTTTAGCAGATGGTCCAGAATCAAATTACATTATGAAAACTGTTGCTGCTACTGTTCCGACTCTAGCAAATACTATTGAAGTAATAGAGCCAGCAAATACTGGTGATACAATCACAACTATTTCTACACTAACACAAACAACGGCAAAAGGGCAAGCAATTACTGCTATTGGTAATACTTGGACTCCTCCAACTATTGGGCGACCTGCTTTTCAGTTTGATGATGGTACATTAGGACAAACGGGTGGTGCTTATACACCGTCTACAACATTTACCGCTATTGCAACAACGGGTGGTGGTACTGGTTTAACTGTGGATGTAATTACTGACGGTTCTGGTAATGTTCAAGCAATTGGCGGTGTAACTGTTAATGCGGGTGGTAATGGTTACTTCATTGGTGATACTATTACTATTGATGGCACTCTTCTTGGAGGTCTATCTGGTCAAAACGTAACTATTGATGTTTCACTTATTGTAGGAGCTACATATGCTGGTGTTGCCACAACAACAACATCGGTTAATGGTACAGGTGCTACATTAACTGTTACTGTTAGTTCACTGAATGTTTATGGTATTGCTTTACCAGCTCTATTAACTTCTGTTGGATCACAATATCGCCCAGGTGATACATTAACTATTGACGGTGCTTTAATTGGTGGAGTATCAGGAGCTAATGATATTACTCTTATTCCAATTGCAACTACAGGTTTCTTACCAGTTACATACACAAATATTGCCGCAACTGGAGGAACTGGTTACAGTGCAATATTTAATGTAACATATAATAACCAGGGTGCTGCTGTTGTAACTATTGCGCAAGGTGGTGAAGGTTACACTTTAAATGATGTACTTACCCTTCCTTCTGCATCTTTAGGAGGTGCTCCTGCATCAAATGGAACAGTAACAGTAACCGGTATTTCTACAGGCCCATCACTTACACAAGATGATATCGTATTAATCCAAGCTCCAGGATATGCTAAGTATTTTGAAGTTGACACTGTATCACAACTAGGTGGTGTCATGACTGTTACATTTAAAACAACAGGTTTAACTAATGGCGCTCCATTCTATCAAAGTAAATACTGTACTGCAGGATTCCCGTTTGATGAATTTGCATCTTACTTACAACCTGGAGATATTACAGTAACAATGTTTGATACACATGAGCCTGTTGCTATAAACTTAATACCAGATCTTGATATCAACGGTAATAATGATTTTGGTTACATTGCTTCTGTAAATACTGTTTACTCAAAAATTGCAGGTTTAGGTCAAACTGAAACTAAAGATGACAAAAATAAAGTAACTCTTTATAATGTAACTCAAGGTATTGATATTAATACAGGTTCTGATGATTGGCATATCGTTGATGAAACTGGTGTATTAGCTGCATATGATATTGATAACACTTCTGGTGATTTCAAATCTGTTCGTATTGTAGGTACTGCAACGGCTAATGAAAATCCTTTTGATACTGCACCAACTGTTTCAGGTGATCTTATTAAAGTTACATTACCAGGCGGTCAACAATTTTATGTTGAAGTTAATAATACAGCAACAAACGTACCAACTAATACATACAATGGTTCTGCTCCTTCTACAGGAAATTCTATTGCATCACTTGCTGTTTACGAATCTTATCCAGGTAACAAACTTGCTAAAAACATTGCAGGTAGCCTTGTGATTGACGGTGACCGTATTAAATATGGTTCTGGTTCTTCACAATACAATTACTTGAATGTAACAAATTCTTGGAACGCTGATAAAGATACTTATACTAAAATTGCATATGGTTTATCTGGAGCAAAAGTTGAGCAATACACAGCAAACACATTATTAAACAAAGCTGATAACACATTTGCTGATGTTAACCTTACATACGATGGTTCTATAGTTTATACTGATGGATCTAATGCAACTAATGATATTGCAATCTATTCATCTCTTGCGAAAAACCTTAGTGAACAAATTGCGATTGAAGCGCCAGGACTTTACGGTGGTGGTAAAAAATTCAAATTAACTCCAACAAATGCTGCTAGCTTAGAAATTGGTGATTACGTTGTAAACAACAATGTTGCTAATCCTATTCTTATTAGAGTAACTGCTAAGGTTAAGAAACTTGATCCAGCTACTGGATTACCATTCTTCGAATATACAGTTCTTGATACTCCTCTTGTTGATATTACATCAGGTACATCAAAAATTACTAAGTTTGCGCCAATCCAAAAATTCTGTGATCGTTACCAATTTACAAGGCTTTCAGGATTTACATTGACTGATTACCACTTACCTGGTACTCCTACTCAATTAGAAAAAATATACGGAGTTCTTGAGAATACAAATCTTGCAGTAACACTTGCAGATAAAGATGTAATTGCTTTCCGTTATATCGTTGATACATTTAACGGTGGTCTTGAGCCTAACATGGGTCCAAAACAAGTATTAAGTAGATTAGCTATGAATCGTCAAAAATGTTTAGCTCTTCTTAATGCGCCATCATGTGCTCAGTTCCAAAACAGTACTGACCCAAGATTTACAGACTTGCCTGACCCGGCTGCTGGAAATCCAAAACCAGTTCTTAACACTACGTATATTGCTGATGGAGGTAACCTTTCATTAGGACCATCGTATATCTGGGGGTTACCTGATGAAGGTCAAGGAGCTAAATTCATTGGTGTATTCTCACCTAACGTTATTATCCGTGAGAACAACAAAGAGATCAGCGTTCCGCCAGCTGCAGACGTATCAAACAATTTCGTAAGAAAATTCATTAACGGTGAACCATTTGCAATCGTTGCTGGTCCACGCCGTGGTGTAATCTCTAATCCGAAATTTGTTAGAATGGAATACGATTACTTACTTTCTGATAGAGAGAATCTTGAACCAAAAGGTATTAACCCAATCGTTACAGTTAAAAATGTTGGTCCGATGATATTCGCAAACCAAACAGCTTACCAACGCACGCTATCCGCATTTAATAACTTACACGTTAGAGATTTACTTATTACGATTGAAGAAGCGATTGAAGAAATCTTACAACAATACTTATTTGAGTTTAATGATGCTTCAACACGTTTAGAAATTCGTTCTATCGTAGAGACTTATCTTGACACTGTAAGAAATGCTGGAGGTGTATACAATTACGCTGTTATCATGGATGATACGAATAATACGCCAGCAATTATCGACCAAAACTTCGGTATAATCGATGTTGCTATTGAGCCTGCTCGTGGAATCCAGAAATTTATTAACCGTATGACAATACTTAAAACTGGAACAATCTCTTCTGGAGGTTTTACAGCAGCCTAAGGATTAACAATAGAATTAGCAAAAATAAATAAAAGATAAAAATGGCAGGACTTCCACATTATAGAAACTCCCAGGCGGCAATGCAAAAATTCGAACCGTTGTACAACGCACAGTTCGAGGTTCTTCTAACTCCGCCTGCAGCCGTTACTGGTTGGACACTGGTAATGGAAAACTGTACAAAAGTTGAAGGAATTGAAACTAACAGATTACCAGAACAAGTAAAGCAAACATACAAATCAGCAACTAGAACTTTTGCTGGTGGTATGGTTACTGACGCAGTTCTTGAAATCAAATTAGATTTTGAGGTTAACTTAGATGACAGCAACTCAGCTTATGTGTATAAAGCACTTCGTAAATGGTGTGACCTTATATACGATCCGCTAACTGGTAAGATGGGACTTAAGAAAGATTACACAGGTGGTCCAATGATCATCAATTATTTTAACAAAGCGGGGGATATCTTCCGTCAAGTTAAATGTCCTGTGGTATTTCCTAAAACACCGCTTCCTGCAATGGGATCTGACTTTGTGGATAATGGAATCTACAAAATCACAGGATTTTCACTTACTGCAGATTACTGGGAAGAAACAATTCTTTAAGAAATTTAAACTTAATAATAAGAGGGTTCGCAAGTTCCCTCTTTTTTTGTGCCTAAATTTAAGAACCATTACATACCTGTGATATATAAACTAAATCTAAATAATATAGAATATATGTCACAAGAAACAGAGAATGTAAAAGATCTACTTGAAAAAGAAGCGGCTCTTTTAGTTCAACAAGAAGAACAAGCTATTACCGAAGAAGCTAAACCGGCTATTATTGGTAAAGCACAGAAATTTGTAGAATATGAAGATGATGAAGTGTTAGCAGCAGAAATTGGCTGGAAGAATATGCCAATGGAATCTCTACCTTCACAAGGTATGTTTTACAGAGCTGGAACACAAGTTGCTTTAAGAGCAGCAACAGTTTCAGAAATCCGTCACTGGTCAACAATCGATGATAATGACTTATTAGGTGTAGATGATATGCTTAACTTTATCATGGAAAAATGTGTTAGAATTAAAGTGCCTGGAAAACCTGGTACTTATAAAGATCTTTTAGAAATTGACCGTTTTTACCTAATCTTTGCAGTGCGTGATTATACATTTAAGAATGGCGAGAACCGTTTATTTGTAAGTGTATCTGATGAAGATGGCGCAGACCAAAAAATTGAAGTAACTAAAGATTCATTGGATTATTTTAATCCTGATGAAAGAATCATGAAGTATTACAATGCTGAAGATCAATCTTTTCACATTCAAATGAAAAATGGTGAGAACTTCAAAATCTATTTGCCATCTCTTGGTATTATGTCATTCATCAAAAACTTCATTAAACAAAAACAACAAGCAGGACAAACATTTGATAAAACATTTATTAAGTATGCTCCGTTTTCATTTAGTGATTGGAAAGTATTAAACCAAACTTCATATGATAGAGCAGTTCAAGAATCTTTTACTTGGAGTTTACAGAAAATCTCTGTAATGGACAAACTTGTAGAAATGTTATCAGATTCAATTAATCCTGGTATCAGATATCAAACGTCCGGAGGAGGGGAAGGGAAAGCGCCCTTAAACTTTCAAGGAGGAATCAAATCTATTTTCCTTATTTCAGATATCTTTGACGAACTGGTTTGAGGCTGAGTTCATTTTATTAAAAGTATTAAAACTCCAGCCTTCTGAATTAGATAGGCTGGAATTTTACCGAGCTGAAATTCTTATGGAGAATTTGAAAAACTTCAATGAAGAAGAAGAAGGTAGACGTAAGAAAGAGGAAGAATCGCAAGGTGAATCTGCAAGTTCACTAATGTCTGCTGCAAGTAATAGTATGCCTAAGATGCCATCTATACCAAACTTTAACATGCCGTCTATGCCAAACTTTAAGTTTTAGATGATATGATATATACAAAAAGACCCCAGACCATAGATGTCAGTAGCCACTGAGGCAAATACCAGCCTAAAAGCGTTAGTTCAATTAACTACAAAGATTGAGAGTTATCTTAATCCCACTAATAGTAAGAAAGGTGGCGCTGAAGGTAAAACCACTAAGTCTAAGGAAGGTCCTACTAAAGGACCGGCTATTGATTCTGCTAAAGAAGCAATGGCAATTGGTGGTATGGCTACCTCAATAGCAAAATTAATTGTTGCAACTAATGTTCTTAGTTCTAAAGCAGGTGTAAAAGTTAAAGACTTCTTAGTAAACTTTTCCGAAGGACTTAGAGATGCCGCCAACAATATTAAAGATGTTAACGGCATTGAACTAATTGATGCAATGACAAAAATGTCTAAAAGCATATTTTCATTTGCATTAGGAATGACAGCCGTTGCATTATTAGCCCCCGCAGTAGCACTTGGAACAATTGTCTTTATCCTGGCAATTAAAGGAATACTTAACGCTTTAAAAACAGCTAATGCAGCGGCTGGTAGAGGCGCAACTGCATTAGCTACATTAATGGGCATAGGCAGAGGTATTGCACTCTTTGCATTAACAATGGTAGGTATTGCGTTAGTTGCTCCGCTATTTGCATTTGGTACATTAGTATTCATACTAGCAATCAAAGGAATCTTATCAGCATTAAACACTGCAAATAGATTTGCTGGAAGAGGTGCAACCGCACTTTCCACTTTAATGAAACTTGGCAGATACATTGCTATCTTTGCTTTAACAATGGTTGGTATTGCATTAGTTGCTCCACTATTTGCATTAGGTACATTAGTTTTCATATTAGCCATAAAAGCTATTACGTGGGCTATAAGCGATATGGGTAAAAAATCAGTAATGATTAATAGAGGAGCCAAGGCTTTAACTAATATAGTTAAACCTATGCTATTCTTTGGAATAGTTATGGTAGCTGCTGGCTTTGCTGCCCAATACATAGCTATGGGAGCACTTGTATTAGGACTTGCTATTGGATTTGTTTCAATAGTAATGAATGAGGTAGGAAAGAAATCAATACAGATTAATAAAGGTGTTAAAACGCTAGGCAGTATGGCTAAACCTCTGGCATTTTTTGGGGTAGTTATGGCTATTGCTGGTTTAGTATGGCAACAGATTTTAAAGGGATCGGTTTCACTTGCTGCCGCTATGACAGTTATTGGTCTTGCAGCTTATGGACTTGGTAAATTTGATAAAGATATTAAGAAAGGATCAGTAGTTTTAGATTTATTAATTCCACCTATGATAGGCTTTGCTGTTGGTGTTGCAATAGTGGGTAGTCTTGTTAAAGATGACCCCGTTACACTTGGCCTTAAACTTGCTCTAATGGGTGCAGCTATAGTTGGTTTAGGATTAGCCGCGGCTGCTTTAGGTATTCCTGTTGTAGCAGCATTTGTTGAATTGGGTGCAGGTGTACTTATATCATTAGCTGCGTCACTTGTAGTTTTTGCTGGTGCACTTTGGTTATTATCAAAAGCTGATTTTACAAAAGAAAAAACTGAAAACCTTGGATATGCTATTGCTGAGATAGGTTTTGCACTTGCAAAATTTGGATTAGTTGCAGTACCCGCTGCTATTGGCGCCGCGGTTCTTATACCTGCGTCACTTGCTCTTTTACCACTTACATATGCATTGTCAAAATTTAAAACAATTGACTGGCAAGAATCTGATGGTGAGGCTTTAAAAAATGCTTTAAGCAGTACTGTCCAAGGATTTGCACACGCACTTGATGGATTAGGCATAAAAGGTATACTTAAAGCAATGGCAGCAATCCCAATGATTTCGTCAATGGGTAATGCTCTTGTTTCTTTAGCCGCTGGTGTAAAAGCAATGGCAACTTTATCATTCACAGAAATGGAATATGATAAAGATGCTAAAAAACTTGTACCTAAAAGAGTAGTTAAATTAACTGATGCTGAAATACAAGCGGTTGGTCCAAATACCGCAATGATACTTAATGCGCTTGCAATGCCACTTACAAACTTTGGTATGTGGTCAACAATGGGTGAAACCGGGTTTGGTCCTTTTACCATTGGAGCCGGTTACATGGCAAAAGGTATTAAAGCAGCAGCAGGCATCGGAAATGTTATCTCTAGTATAGCTAAAGGTGTTGCTGACATGGCTCAGCTTAATGTTGTTGATTATGAAGTTAGAGAAGGCAAACTTGTTCCTAAAGCAGTTCGTAAATTAACTCCTGGTGATTTTATACTAGCAGCATTAAATACCGCATTAATTTTAGACACATTGGTAACACCTCTTTCAACATTTGGAAAAGAAGCTGCAAATGGTGAAGGGCGACTGTGGGGAGATGGGTATGTTACTAAAGGAATAGAAGCTGCAGGAAAGGTAGGAAATGCAATCGCATCTATTGCAAAAGGTGTTTTTGATATGGCAAGTCTCGACATTGTGGAAAACGAGGTTGTTGATGGTAAGCTTGTTCCTAAAGCGGTTCGTAAATTAAACGTCGGTGACTTTGTATTAGCAGCTGTGAATGTTGGACTTATTCTTGAAACATTAACAAAACCACTTACTGATTTTGGTAGAGCTTATAAAGATGGTAGTTCATGGTTTACTGATAGCGCGCTTGAGGCTGGTATAACTGCAACTGGTAAGATAGTTGATCCTATTGCTAAAATGGCTGATATGATTATTAAACTTGCAGGTGGACAAGCAACTATTAATGAAGTAATTAACCCTGGGACTAAAGATGCAAAAATTGTTCCTAAAGGTGTAATAACTTTTGCTGACGCGGTTCCGATGGCAATTAAAAATGTAAAGAAATTGCTATGGGCATTTCCAGAATTATTTGCTAACTTAGGTATATACATTGACAAATGGGAAGATGAAATTGATACTGCTATCGAGTTTATGCCAAAGATGTCTTCTGCATCAAAAGATATACTTGATGTTTCTAAATCTTATCTTGAAATTACAAAGAACATTGAGGAGTCTAGTAAGTCAGGAACAAACATTTACGGTGTAATAAGTGGGTTTGCTACTTCATTAACATTAATAGGTATTTCTTTTAATAAAATGGACAATAATAAACTTACTTTGTATAAAAAGTTTGCATCAATTACAGAAGGTATGACAAAGATTACCACACCTTTTGAAAAGTTCACTAAAACGTTTGGCCAGTTTACAAAAGATATGGGTGCCTTTGTTAAAGTATGGGACGCATTTGGAAAAGATGACGCTACCAACTTAAAGACATACGCTGATTCATTAAAAACTATAGCAAGTGTGGACGCAGGAAAATTATCATCGGTCACAAAAGCGCTTAAAGAACAAGCACAAGCTCAGGCAGACTTAAACAATTCACAGAAAACTACACCAAGTGGTGGGGCTACCACTGCTGACGGAAAAGGCGCTGCTGCTAAACCAGCTGAGAAGGCTAAGCAATCTACTTTTGGCGCAGCACAAGCTGCTGCAGCTGCGGCTCCGCCACCAGCTTCTCAGTCTAATAATCTTGGTGGAGGTGTTATTGCTCGTCTAGAAGTAACGAACCTTTACATAAATGGTAAGAAATGGTAAATTACAAAAGTAAACTGAAGAATATATAGAATATGGAAAGAACATATATGAGATTCTCTGATTGGGAAGCAAAGAAATACGATGCTGCGGTTAAAGAAGACGCAGAAGAAATTAAAACTGCTGCTGAGCCTTCGGCAAATGCAGCTTTAATTGCTCAGCTTGCTGATGTTGAAAAAGCTCGCAAAGAAGCTGTTCGTAATAAAGAATCATTCCAATCACAAATTTTAGAAATTGAAGCAAGACTTATCAAGATAGAAATTGAAAGAAATGATTTAATCAAAAAGAAACAAGACTTAGAGCATGCTAAGACTATTGCTTTAACTACATCAAAAGAAGGGAAGACTAATGTCAAAGAAGATAAATAATACACCTGACTTTGCTACATTTGAAGCAGAGACTGCAGAATATAAAGCACCAAAATATTTAGTTCAGCCTGCGCCAGGCGACACTGGGTTTTATATGTTTAAGAAAGCATTTGATAATCAGAAGTCATTCTTTAAACCAAGAATTGCAAGTTCTAACAAAGAACTTCCTGATAGCAACGGTCAAACGCCTGATGAACAAGAGGAAAATTAAGAACTTCTAATCTATTATAGAAATTAATGTATGGTAATTATCATACATTTTTTTGTATGTCCGCAAATGTCCTCTATATATCTGTAAAGAACTTTATTTAACCTGTAGAATATAATCTACAAAAATATCCTTATATGATTGACTTTGAGAAAACAAATCTATTAAGACAAAAAATAGCCGACGAAAAAATAAATGATGGATCTGAAAGACCTAATCATTTTGCTTTCTTGTTATTATTTGTTGCAAAATTCTTAGCCATTTATGGCACACTATGGTTAATCTTAACCAAGTTTAATTACACTCCATTTAACTTTTTAGAAACTCTGGTAATTTACCTTACGTTTATGTCTACTTTATGGAAAAGAAAATAGTCCTTATTGGAAAATCTTGTTCAGGTAAAACTGAACTGGCGGCAATGTTAGAAAAAACCGGCTGTCGTCCTGGCATATCAACCACATCAAGACCCATGCGCCATAATGAAATTAATGGTGTTAGTTATAATTTCATACCACGTGCAAATTTTGAAATGATGATTGATACTGATCAATTTATTGAGTGGGATGAATTTAATGATTGGTATTATGGTTTAACAAGAACTGATTATGAACATTGTGATCTTTTAGTATTAACACCAAGAGGGCTGGAAAAACTTATACATGCAGTAGGTAGAGAAAACTTGGTTGTTATTTTTATGCACACTCCTGATAAAGTTCGTTTAGACAGATCTATACAAAGAGGAGATGATCCTAAAGAAGTTAATCGTCGTATGAAAACTGATGATGCTGACTTTGCTGACTATATTAAAAGTGAAGATTGGGATTTAGCAATGGATTATCGCATGACTGATAAATTTAGATTTTTGTCTAAACTTTTTTCAGATTTCAAGAACTAATGAACCACAATGATATATAAACTATAAATAAAATAGACATATGCAAAACTACGTAGTAACTCCTGAGTTTAAACAAAGAGTAACAGACATTCTAAACACTAAAAAATTTACTCAGGTATTTCCATTTATGAATTTGATTAACCGTGAAGGTTTTCAATATTCTGAAACTGAGTTAAACCAACTTGTACAATTCCTTGGAGAATTTTCATACAATGAGGTTGCTGAATTATTTAACAGATTACCATCTATTGTTACACAAGTAACTGATGCAGATGGTCAAGAGGTTGGTATTTCAGGAGAACCAGAAGCAGCTGCTCCTAAAGCTGAGAAAAAAGCTAAAAAAGTTGAAGCTGAACCAGCAAACTAATTTATCTTAAACAACTAGCAGGACGGAAGCAATTCTATCCTGCTTAAAGTTGTTAATAACTTTATCCTTAATTGTTTTTTATTTCACAATAAAATTATTATATTTGTAAAATAATTAATCAACTAACTTAACCTAACAGTCTCTATGGCACTAACTAAAAATTCTCAACAGCCTTCTATGTCAACTAAACCGAAATCACTTCAAGAAATGGGATTAGCATTTTTTGAGTCAAGATCCGAAAGGGATTTTACAAATGTGTATCATCGCCTTCGCCCAAGCATCTCATATTACTTGAGAGAATTGGTTCCTAATCAAGATGATCGTAACGAGGTTATCGCAACAGCATTTGCTAAAGTTTGGCAAAAGATTCACCAGTATGATCCATATTGGAATTTCAGTACTTGGGTTTATCGTATTGCTCGAAATGAGGCTCTTCTATTTTTTAGAAGTAAAAAGAAAACATATTCATACGATGCTATGCAAGAGATGGGTATAAACATGGAAGCTAAAGGTCCTATTACTGAGTCTGACGCTTTCTTATCTGATGAAGATCATCCAGTTGATTTGCTATATGATATGGCAGTTGAAGAAATTGGTAATCTTCCAGAATTATACAAAACAGTTTTAACACTTCGTGAAATTGATAAAATGAAATATGAAGAAATTGCTGACCAACTTGGTTGGAAACACAATACTGTTAGAACTCGTATCCGTAAAGCTCGTGAACTTGTTAGGGCTGGTCTTTTAAAGAAAGACCCTAATTTAGTTAAATTATACAATCAAGAAATATCATAATATGAAACTATTCAGATTTAGAAATCTAAAAAACTTTCTACAGGATGTAAAAAATTACACTGTCCTTAGATTAGCTATTCGTAAGTACCGCGGTACACCGGATTGGGAAAGATTCAATTTACGAGTTGATTGGGTTGGCCGAATCTACACCGTGTTTAATCCAAGTCCAGCTGATGCAGGTGATGATAAACAAATGCTTGACATTAAACTTGGTGAGCGAATGATTCCTTGCCATAAGTTTATTGACACAATGGGATTAAGTGAAGTGGTTGCAGTATCCGGTGAAAAGATTCCTGACTCTGACTCTTATCTTATTGTGTATTATCCTATCTTTAAATACTTATCTGTTTGGAAAGTATTTTTAAATGCTTTCTATCTTACACTTATATTGATATTCCGTTCGAATATCGCAAGTGCAATTAACTGGGTTGTAGAATTATGCAAAACGCTAATCTAAATTCACCAAGATATATAAATTAAGAAAAAACAAAAACCATGACAAAAGAAGCAACTCTTACTATTGAGAAAGCACCTGTTGATATTGACGGGAAATTAGAACAAAGACAAAAACTTGCAGCGGATCTTGAAAAGAAATTAAATAATTTCCGCGCAGAATTAGAAACAAAAACGTATCTTGTAGAAGGTCAGATTACAACAGCAAAAGCTTTACATGACTTTATTACCAACGATGCTAAATGGAATTTTTCAGAATCAATGGGAATCATTGAAACAAGAAAGCAGCTTGATGTTATCATCAAAGATCTTGAGACTGGAAAACGTAAAGAAATCATGTTATCTACATTAGCTCTTGAGGCTATTTACTATTTCTTATCAAAAGAAACTGGTGTAGGATTAAGTTCAGCATTGCATTACTTTAACACAATCTTAAAACCTGTGACAGATGCTTTATCTCGCGCTAAACAAGATAAAGAAAAGAAAGATCAGTTGGAAAGAGATTTAGGACAAGTACAAAATGCTATTGACCAAGGAGCAGTATCAGAATATGAAGATCAACTTATTGCTGAAATTGCATTAGAAAATGAAGCAGAATAAAAATGAATAAAATAAACGAATTACTCGATAAACGTTTTCAACAGATTGCTATCATCTTATTGGTAGCAATCTTTGTGAGAACATGTGGTTCAGGTGATGTTAAAAGTATTAACAAAAGACTTGACAAAATAGAGGCAAGACTTGATTCTTGCGCATCTCAAAAGGATTTACAAATAGAAGGATTAAAAGCTGAAAAACGTATGATCCAATCTACTGACCGTAAGATCCTTGATGTTAATCGCCAAACAGCGATTGATGCTGAAATTACTAAACTTGAAAGTGAAAAAAGATAAATTACTACACGGATTCATAATTACAACTTTTGTAAGTTTGTATCTAATTGTGAGTGTTATTTCAACTATTCACGTTATTGATTTCTTTAGTTTATCGAATCCGCAATGGCTTTCTATTTCATTAGCGATTGCTTTTGAAATTGGAGCAGCTGCATCTCTTGCATCTCTTATAGTATTAGATAAAATGAATAAGTCTCTAGTTTGGGGCTTATTCATTATTTTGACTTGTATGCAAATGATGGGTAATACATATTATGCCTTTACAAATTTACAAGACTACCAATCTTGGGTAGAATTATTTGGACTTGTAGATGAAGATCCTCTTTACCAAAAAAGAATCCTTTCTATTATAAGTGGTGCAATCTTACCACTTGTTGCTTTAGGTTTTATTAAGTCTCTTGTTGATTACATTCGTCCAGCGATTGAAGATGATGTAAACATACATGAACAACTACATGAAACTACGCAAGCACCTGATTTAAAAGCTGAACAAAAAAGAGTTGCACAAATCGTTGAAGATTTAAAAGCAGAAGGTAAACTGCCAACGGCAGATCATACCGATGATGAACCAACGGCTCTTGCTAATTCTAAATATCGTTTAGAAGATAAAGAAGAACTTCCATTTATTGAAGATGCTTTAGAAATTAATGGTCTTGATGCCTTACCTGAAAAAGAAACTGAAATTGTTGCACATTTAGAAGATGCAAACGTTTTAACAGGAACTCCGGAAGAAGCAGTTAAAGAGACTAAAAAATTACCGCCAACTATTGCTCCGGTAAATCAAGAAGAGATTCTTAAAGAATTTCAAGAATCTTCGGAAATAGATAATATAAATGGTAGTGAAAAAAAAAGTTTGATTTAAACTCTTACTTTGATTTAGAATACACGCCAGAACCAAAAGCAAAAAAGAAAGTTAATCCACAGGTTCGTCCTGGAGTTAATGCGTAAAAAGATCACATACTATAATGTCACTTAAACCACCTATTGTTTGTCCTCCAGATTGGTCAATACTTGCATTCAGAATTTCTGAATGTAAATTAGCAAGCGTTGTGAAAGGGGTAAATAAACTTGCTGCCTTAGACCTTAATAATTTATATATTCCGATAGCTGAACACACAGAAGGAACATTAACTCTTAAAGGAGGAACGGAGCGTTTACTTAACATTGATGATATTGCTGAATACGGCCCTCTTAATGAGCAGTTCAGCTTTGACGCATTACTTGCAGCTAACCCAAACATTTTTGATGACGGAACATCTCATGAATATTCATTATATGATGAAAACCTAAATTTCTTAGAGTCTTTATCATTTACTATTGATATAAATGATCCCGACTATAGTGACTTTCCAACAGCTCTTACTACCGCCTATGGTAATTCTACTGTAATCAAATCTAAAGTCACTTTTGATGCATCTACATCATTGACAACAGGTATATTAACTGTACGATCAATTACAAGAAACATTAAACTTCGCCACGTATTCACATTTGATACTAGTGGTGTTGACTTACCTTCGCCAGGAACTTTACTTGTGCCTTACACAAAATATCCTAAAGGAAGAGTTAAGTATATTTTAGTTTTTCCCGATTATGATAAAGTAGATGTTACAACTTGCGGATGCGCAAATTCATCAGGTGATATGAAATCTAATCAAAAGTTTTTCCAATACGTTAATCGTGGAGAATATGATGAGGTGAATAATCCTGATACTAATGTAATACTTACAGTTGGTGCTACAAATGTTAATTGTGAATGGGATTATCCAGCAGTAACTGACCACATTGGATATCATTTTGGTGTTAATAGTTTAATGAAAGTTGATAATGGTATTCCTTTTAGAGCTAACATAGAATATTTGAACGGTAAAGACATTCAGCTTGACGCCCCAGTTAACATAGCATACGATGGAGAATTAATTTCAAATGTATACGGTCCTGCAACGCCAAGATGGAGAAACGTTGGGGATTTCTTATTCTTATCAGGAGCTACTGACATTGAAGATGCTGACCGTTGCTTTATAGAAACGATTATACTTAAAAACCCACATACCTTTGATATACCGATAAGATATATGATTGGTAGATAATACTAATGAATTATGGCTATTATTGCATCTAAATATTATCCTATCTCTGACATATTTTTTAGAGATGGTGGTGTAAAACCTGTTAACCTAATACCAGGTGAATATATCATACACCATGATGAACCTTACATAACGGGTTTACATATTTTTAATTGGAGCCCAACATCTTGGTTAACAGTTGAAACCGTCACAGGACAAGTTATTAGGTTCCCTGCTACATCTTTAGTAGAAGGAGCAATTTATTATTTGAAAATAAATAAACTTTGTGACGTTGGACCAAATTCTACCGAAACCCAGGTAATGGGGATTTCAACTTCTGAGCGCATATAGGCAGCTTTACCTTTACCTTTTATTGTTTTCATACAGACTTCTATATTGATATATAGTAAAAATAGTGTTGTGTCATGAATCATCGTGTTTCCGCTTCAGAAAGAGTTATACAAAGTATAGACTGGCGAAAAATTAAGAGCTATCATAAAAACAACAATATCCTTTGGGAAATTGAAGATGATAAGACAACTCATAAAAGATTACCATCAGTTGCAGAACTTCGAGATGAATTGAGAAGTATTTTTGCTCACATGATATCTGAAGACTTACATTACATTTCGCATGGCAGTTGGATAATCTTTTGGGATCGCGAAGACAGTGACATTGGTGACATACGAGTAATTTTTCGTTTAGCAGAATTTGTTTTTGAAGAAGACAAAAAATCTAGGCAAGCTCTTGAAAAAGCTCTTGAAAAAGCTGTTGAAAGTGAAGATTATGAAAATGCTGCCGTGTTAAGAGATGCACTAATTAAAAAAGCAATAAGAAACTAAAGTGAGTAACAAAACAAATCTTATTACATCGTTCGTTAGAAGAATTGCCAAATTCTATAATTCTGCGACATCGAGCTGGTATCGTCCAAACGCGGCAATACCTGGAACCAATCATATTGATAATCCTGGTGATTTTAATGAATCCACTATATATAAAGGTGAGGAGATTATTGATCTTACTCTGGGTCGTGCTTATAGCAATGACGGACACGAGATTTTAGAACTGAATGCTCAAAAAGCAATATTAAGTGGTCTAATTGTTAGAAAACCTGATGCTGGTATTTCTGGAGGCGGATTATGGTTATCTGTTGATAGTGGTAATGCACGTATACAAGGTAAAACTTATTGGCACCAAACTTCACCTGCACTTGGAGATTTACAGATAGATCCTAATCCTGATTTATCTTTAGGAAGATATGACGTTATTACTTTTAAGGGTGATTATCCAAATACTGCAACAAATCCTGGTTTAGGAAGTACAGAGTATCGAGGAAAAATGGAAATTCATAAAGGTAATTTATACCCAGTTGGTAGACCTGTAACTTTCTTGGGAAATAATACAGCAAGTACAACATTAACATTTACATTAGGAACAGGTACTGTTAGCGGAATAAACGTTGGTGATACTGTATCTGGGCCAGGATTAGCACTAGGAACTACGGCAACTGCTGTTTACGATTATGGAGTTGATTTATCCACGTCAAGCACAGGAACAGTAATCAGCGGTCAATTTGCAATATCAGTTGATACATTTGGAAATCAATTAGGTTTTTATGGAACTCTATCAGCGGGGTCTACAACAATAACAAACGTAAACCCACAAGTTAATTTAAACCCTGGTGATATTGTAATTGGGCAAGGTATTCCGTATGGCACTACTATTAATACCGTAGGAGTAGGGACTCTTACTATATCCTTACCTGCTACATTAACAACAACCACGTTTATTACTCTTGGTGATGTATCTGACTACTTGATGATACAACCGCCAGTTATACCTGATGACGAAATTGTTTTAGCTGCGGTTTTTGTACCAGCTAATTATGGAAATTCATCGGCACACCAATTAAGACCTTTAAGTGTAAGTACTCTTAATTCTACATATGAATTACAGGAACTTACGCCATCAGATTTAATCTGGTCACAGAAAAATTCCGAGCAACTATATGAATCAGACCGTTCATGGGTTTCTGATACAATCATTCTTGATAGAACATCACACGTAATTTATCAAGCAATCACAAATAATTATAGCGCTGACTTAACATCTTCTGTTGCAACTGGTGATTTAATTGCCATTGCTGGAGGTGGTCTTGTTGGTCCTCAAGGGCCTGCTGGTCCTGCTGGTGGTCCTACTGGTTTAACAGGCCCACAGGGTCCTACCGGTGTAGGAAGTACTGGAGCAACAGGTGCTAGTGGAAGTACTGGTGTTACCGGAGCAACTGGTCCACAAGGTGCTTCAGGTTTCCAAGGTCCTACTGGATCTATAGGCCCTCAAGGAAATATGGGTGTTACTGGAGCAACCGGGCCACAAGGTGTTCAAGGAGCAGCTGGTGTTGGTAATACTGGAGTAACTGGCCCTACGGGTAGAACCGGAGCAACCGGTGCAACTGGTGTAGGCCCTACAGGTAGAACTGGTCCAATAGGACCACAAGGACCGGTTGGTCCACAAGGTTTAACTGGTCCAATAGGAAACATAGGTTTTACTGGTCCGCAAGGAGATACTGGGGTAGGTGTTACTGGCCCTACTGGTGAAACTGGTCCTCAAGGTGTTACTGGTCCTTTAGGTGGACCAAGTGGTCCTACTGGTGAAACTGGTCCTACTGGTCCTACTGGTCCTACTGGTCCTCAGGGTGTTACCGGTGAAACTGGTGTTACTGGTCCTACAGGTCAAGGTATTCCAACTGGTGGAACAACAGGCCAAGCATTAGTTAAAAATTCTAACGTAGACTATGACACAATATGGAGTGACGTTAGCGTTCTATATACTAATGCAAATCCTACACCTATTGCTATTGGCGGTATTCCTGCAGGTTCTACATTCTCAAATCAAACAATGCAGCAAATGTGGGACGCTCTCCTATATCCTTACCAATTACCAGTTTGGAATGCCTTTGCTATCAGCGGTCAAACTACTCCGTTAGAAGTGGGCGCAACAATAGCAGCAAATAGAACTTTTACATGGTCTTCAACAAATTTTGCAAATATCGTTGGTGGATCAATCAGTTTAATTGATGTAACAGGGTCGGGTCTTATTGCATCTGGATTATCTTATGGAGGTACACCGTATGCATCAACATATCCGGCTATTACGCAAACATCGCCTATCACACATACATTTAGAATACAAGGAACTAATACACAATCGACAGTATTTACCCTAGATTATAATGTTACTTGGGCTTGGCGATTATACTGGGGAACAGGAAGTGCTACTACATTAACATCATCTGGTATTCAAAGTCTTGCGTCTTCATCTCTTTCGTCAACTAAAAACGGAACATATGCATTTGCTGCTGGAGACTATAAATATTTTGCATGGGCTGATTCTTTAGGATCACCTACTGCAGTGAATGGCTTCTTCTCTGGCGGATTTCCAGTTGCAATGGCAGGTCCTACTGAAGGCTATAATAATTTAGATAGTAATGGCTGGTATTATGATGCAGTAAATGTAACCAATGCTTTTAGTCAAACTACGGTATATAGAGTTTACAGAACACTTAACGTTTTAGGCGGAGCAATCAATATAACAGTAAGTTAAAAAATACAAGAACACACATGGCTGGAATAACTGGTGGAATACCAATTACAAGTTTTATATCTCCTACTGATACCGCGGATCAATATGCAACGCACCTTAGTCTTTACGGTAAAGGTGGTTGGAAAGAGGTTGCCGACATTACTGAAAGAAACGCAATAACTTCTTCACGAAGATCAGAAGGTATGGCGGTGTCTGTATTATCTGACGGAAAAGTATATAGATTAATTGGTGGAACGGGGAATGCAAATTGGATTGAATTTGTTGGTAGTGCTACAGGTGCTACTGGAACCACTGGTCCACAAGGACCTATTGGTTCAATTGGTCCTACTGGATTAGTAGGTAACCCTGGATCTCCAGGCGTAACTGGACCTACTGGTCCTCAAGGATTCACCGGTCCTACAGGTAGAACCGGGGCAACAGGACCCGCTGGTACATCTGGTCCAACAGGTTTACCCGGACAAACATTAAATCCATTAGGTGTTTTACCGAGTCTTACTGGGCCAGGTGGTATACATTCATTAACAGGCTCAACATTATTAGACACTTGGTTAGCTCAAGATAATGCTCACTTATATGTATACGATCCAGGCTCTCCAGGAGCAGATGCATTTAACTGGGTTGACATGGGACAAATTGGTGGACCGCAAGGCCCGCTTGGTCCTGCAGGTGCAACAGGTGCAACAGGTGCTGGTGTTACAGGCCCTACTGGAGTTACTGGTGCGGCTGGTGTTACAGGTCCTGCAGGTGCAACTGGTGCAACTGGTGTTGGTATTACAGGCCCCACTGGAGTTACTGGACCTGCTGGTGCTGCATCTAGTACAGGAGCTACTGGACCCACTGGTGCAACTGGTAATACAGGAGCTACTGGACCCGCTGGCGCAACTGGTATTGGTGTCACAGGTGCCACAGGTGCCACAGGATTAACTGGTCCGACAGGTAGAACTGGAGCTACAGGATTAACTGGTCCGACAGGTAGAACTGGAGCTACAGGATTAACTGGACCCACAGGCGCAGCTTCATTCGTTCCAGGTCCAATAGGTCCTACTGGAGCTACTGGGGTTGCTGGTCCTACTGGAGCAACTGGTGAGAGTATAACTGGACCTACAGGTCCTACTGGAGCGCCATCATCAATAACCGGTCCTACCGGTCCAGCAGGGGCAACAGGCGCTGGTGTTACAGGTCCTACTGGAGAAACTGGTGTAACTGGTCCTACCGGTCCAGCAGGGGCAACAGGCGCTGGTGTTACAGGTCCTACTGGAGAAACTGGTGTAACTGGTCCTACGGGGGTAACAGGCGCAGGGGTAACTGGACCTACAGGTAGAACAGGTTCAACTGGATTAACTGGGCCAACTGGGCCTGCTGGAGCAACTGGAGCAACTGGAGCAACTGGAGCAGCATCATCAGTAGCTGGACCGACTGGACCTACTGGAGTAACTGGAGCAAGTATCACAGGCCCAACTGGAGCTACAGGTTTAACTGGAGCTACAGGTATTACTGGAAATTATGGTGGAGATTCTATACGATATACCATAAACGCATATTCAAATGCAGGTATACCGCCAAATGGAGGTTTAAATTTTTCAAGTAGTACTATGCCTCTATCTACTGGACTAAATTTAAGTACAGTAGACGCAGACGGAGCAAGTGTTACTTCTTGGCTACAAGGACTTATTGCAAGTAATAGCGCTGTTAAAGGTAGTCTTAGAATATCACGCTTAAGTAGAACTACTGATTATGCGGATTATCAAATAAACTCAGGAACAGTAGGTGGAGCTAATGGCGCATATACTATTACATATGTGGCAGGAACTGGAACAATATCAGCAGGAACAGATGTAATGGTATCATTTGTTAGATCTGGTGATGTAGGTTCTACTGGTGCAACTGGTGCAACTGGCGCAACTGGTGTTACTGGAGCAAGTATAACAGGTCCAACTGGTCCTGCATCTACTGTTACAGGACCTACGGGTGTAACAGGACCTACGGGTGCAACAGGTGCAACGGGTGCAACGGGTGCGCAAGGAAATAAAGGTGGTTTACAATATACTTTCTCTACAACTACAGGAGCAGGTACTACTACAGGTACATTTAGATTTAATAGTGGTACTACAGGATCTATTGTGACAATGTATGTCAACCAATTCACCAACGATGGCGCCAATGTAATTAGTTACATTTCTGCATCTCCATTTACCATAGTATATCAAAGTAATACCAATAATGATAGTACGTCAGGTGTTTTTAATGCAACATCACATAGTACTACTGGTGAAGTTACATTTACTGGAACATTGGTTTCCGGTAGCACATTACCTTCTAATGCTGAAAATTGTGCTCTTACCTTTATTAGAAATGGAGCAACTGGTGCAACAGGTGCAACGGGCGCAACGGGCGCAACGGGCGCAACAGGTCCAACGGGCGCAGCTGGTACAAACGGAGCTGCTGGAGCTGCTGGGGTAACTGGACCTACAGGTCTTACTGGTCTTACTGGTCCAACTGGTCCTACTGGTAGAACAGGTAGTACAGGAACCACTGGTCTTGATGGAGCAAGCTCATTAAGATGGACCTGGAACGGATCAACTGCTGGTTCTACTCCGCCTTCACAACAGTTTAATGTTTCCGCTGGTTCTATTGCATTAAGTTCTGTATCTGTTATACAACTTAATGACACTGCTAGTAGCGGCTCAGCTGCTGCATGGATAACCGCGTTAAAAACTGATTTTGATTTAGGAAAACCTTGCTATATACAATTAAGAGATGGCAATGTTCAAAATAACCTTGGGACATATTCTATATCTAATGTTACTTATACATCACCAACAGCAATAATTTCTGTTGCCAATCTTACTGCAAACGGAAGTTTAGCATTAAGTACACCGTATAGCATTTCATGGCAGTCAAATGGTGCCAAAGGATCAACAGGTAACACTGGGCCTACTGGTGCAGCGGGTACAAACGGAGCTGCTGGAGCTGCTGGAGCTACTGGTCCTACAGGTAGAACAGGCCCTACTGGTCCTACTGGAGCAGCAGGTACTAATGGAGTTACTGGTCCTACTGGTGCAGCAGGTACTAATGGTGCTGCTGGAGCTGCGGGTCCTACTGGACCTACTGGAACAGTTTCTGCATACGCACCGCCAGCATCTAATGGCACTGCGTCTGGTGAGATTGTATTTTTTGGTACAGGCACCGGGTTTTCTGTAGGTAATTTATATTACTTAAGTTCATCATTAACTTGGACGGCAACAAATGCAACGTCTACCACAGCTTCATTAGGAATGCTTGCAGTTGCTATGGGAGCTACTGTTGGTAACGGTATGTTAGTTAGAGGCTACGCAAGATACCCGTTAAATTCGTCATACTCAGCATCAACATCAGGTTCTACATTATACATGGCTTTAAATAATGGAGGATTTACTGGACTTGCACCATCAGGTACAGGAAATGTAGTAAGGATAATTGGTTATAATGTAGCAAACGGAACAACAATCTATTTTAATCCTGATAACACATGGGTGGAATTAGTGTAATAAATTATAAGATATGGCAACAGTTATTTTAACATCAGCAACAACACGAGGTACCGCAAGAATGGTTACCTCAACTGAAGGGTTTCCACTAGATTCATGGGAAATAGACTGCCGCGACGGCGCGGGTGGTACGCCTACAGCAGCACAAGGTAATTTAAACGCGGGTGTTAATGTACAGGACACTTATGTAAGTGGACTTGATTTAACTACTAGAAGATGCGGTAGATATTTCATGGCTTTTGATACTACTGCTTTAACTGAAACAGCACAATCCGCAATCTTATGGGTTTTTAAACAAACCACAGGATTAAATAACGGAGATATCATCCCAGTTAAAGCAACTGCCCCAACAACTACAACTAATATTGTTGGTACTGATTATAATGCTATTTTTCAATATGAAACGGGTTATGCTATGAACGCCAACACCGTTGGCAATGTTGTAGATTATGCAGATAGCGTAACCACAGTTTGGAACAATGGTTGGAACGCAATTCCGCTGAATGCGGCAGCAGTTGCAGACCTTAACACTTTAGCGCAATTTAAGTTAGCACTTGTTGACTATACATATGATTACTTATACACAAGCCCCACGCCAGGAGACCCTGGAACAAGTGTTGGTAATGCAATAAACGGAGGTACAAACGCTCCGTATTTAGAAATAGAAACTGGGTTAGGACAATATGTATTAAGTATTGATCCAAATGCCACATTAAAAGTTAATTCAGTGCCAAAGGCTAACATAAGACTTGTTAATCGTGTAGGTGCTTATACATTTTTTAGAGCAACAACTGGAGGTGCAAATAGTTCATTGAATCCAGGATGTCAAATACCGTTTCCTGGAACAACTCCTTTATATTGTACAGTTCCATATACAAGTCTTGCAGTAGGAAATTTTGTTTTTAATGATTATTTACTAACTTCTCCATTTAACGGTGGCGATCTATGGTTTGCTTTGTGGTTTAGAATTGGTGATAACGGTTGGATTGATAGGTTATATCAAATATCAGCTACTGGCCAAATCACAAATATTTCTGCAGCTGGTGCTTGTCTATTCTAATAAGAGTAAAACTATTAAGGATTAACTTAATATAAATAACATGACATACTATATACCAACGGGTGAATTTCCGTTATACATTAATCCGTATTTAGTCTTGATGGAAAAAGCAGGATACGCCAGGGAAGAAGATCCTAATGTAGCAGACTTCTTATTATTGCCAGGAGGTGCTGATATTGGAATGAGAGATGGTCGAGATGAATATGAAATCTATCTTTACAATAAATACCGAGAATTAGAAAAACCTATTATAGGAATATGTAGAGGTTTGCAGTTAATGATTTATTTAAATGAAAAAGGACCAGGATTGCTTGAACACATTCCTGATTACACAAAAGAAATACTTCACACAACCATCACAGGTGATTGGAAAGGTGAAAGCGCTTGGCACACAACAGAACTTGGATTATTTGTAAATTCGCGACATCATCAAGGGATATTTCAAAAAGATGTATCTGAATATAAAGTTATAGATATGACAAGTGATAGAATCGTTGAAGCAATAGAGAATAAAGAAAGAAAAGAATTTGCAGTACAGTGGCACCCCGAACATTCGGAAATGAATGACACTCCTGCACAAGAATGGTTTATATGCAAGTTACACAAAATACTCAATTAGATGCAATGAAATTATATACCGTAGATAAACCGATACCAAATTGGGTCCTTGAGCATAAAGAGGATATCTACCGTGATGTATTAATTCAATGTGAACAAAAACTCTTAAATCCCGACGGTTTTAATCGAGTAGAAGTTGCTTTACTTAAAACTGAAGCAGGAATAACAAAATTCATTATTAAAGATATCATAGGAATACTTGACTCACTTGAGCGTTCTATGTTATACTTTGCTGATGTTGAACAATACGAGCTTGCGGCAAGGTCGCGTGATTGTATTGAGAATTGGAAAAAGATAAATACAACATGCCAATAACACTAACAGGAAGAAGTATAAACACCGGTAACGGTTCGCCAATGATACCTATCGTTGCGAACAATCCTGCGTTTAAAGTAGCAATCGTATCAGTAGACGGAGCGCTGGAAGAAAAACCTAGAGCAAAATCCGATGCAGCTCAACAAGACGCAATTAAAATAGGTGATTACATTTTTGGAGAAACTTTATCTGATACTCGAGAAAAAGGTGAAGAAGCCTCAGGAAAAGTATTGGTTGTGTTAAGAAGTGGTCAAGAAGTATCTGGTTATAAAGTACTTGATAAAAATGGTAAAGAAGTAATCATTGACCCAACTACTGCAGTAAGAGATAATCACAATGGCCAAATGGATGACGTAGTTGAAACATACGTCCTATCATATGAAAATTGGTTAGCAGAGTCAAAGAAATAAATTAAGTTGTTAATAACTTTAGTCCTACAAATTTTTATTTGTAGGATTTTTTGTTTAATTTTAACTAATAATTAATTAATCACTATGAGAAACCCAGATTCATTATTCAATCATTTAGTTACCTTTATCAATTCTGTTGAAGAAGGGGAAATCTTTCAAGTATCTGATCTTATCAATAAGGTAGGACCACATGAAACTCCAAGTCGTTGGAAAAATTGGAATAACAATCCTTACTATACAACTAGGAGTTATCTATCACATGTTAAAAACGTAGAGAAATTCATAACAAGAATTTCATACGGTAAATACAAAGTCATCAAACATTTTCCTGATTGGTTTGACTTAGGTCATTTATTATTCTTACGTGGTTATGGTGGATATGACTGGGTGCAGGATGGCAATTACCGCAGAGAATTTCATAACAATTATAAAGGAATGACCGTTGCGGATATCCTTAATAAACTTGAAGGTAAAACTCCAGCGCCTGTAAAAAAATCACTTCCTAGATTATATAAAACTAATCGTCATGTATACAATCTTTTTATTAAACATGTGAATGCAAACGGACCTTTATTTTTTAGAAGTCAAAATGCTTTATACTGTTTTATAGAAGATTTAAAAAATCCTCAGAATAAAAGATACCAAAAGAACGGTGCACCTTACTATGCCGGGGATAAAAACTACAGACCTATTATAGCACATTTAATTGCCGATGGTATCATTGAGCGTGGAAGTAATATAAATAATAGGTACACATTTAAAGTTAATCAAATTGCTTTAAAAGAACGCTACAGTGCCATCTATTTTACTACTGTAGAAAAAATTATTCCTAAAACTGAAAACTATATTGAAGATGTGAATAAAACTAATATCTCAATTTTAGCCGGAGAGGAATCTGAGTTCAAACCATCTACAGCAATTCCAGGTAATTCACAGTCTACCACAGATTATACTGAAGTACTTAAACTTGCTGCTGCAGAGATCCACTTAACAAATGCAATTCGTGCGTTTCAGGCATGTTCTATAACAGACCAACATATGAATGCCCGTCTGTATAATGTGCAAGCCTTGACTCAAGATATTCGCGCAGCAATCATTGACAAAAAAGAATTCTTAATTAACCGATAATATATGAACTACCAATTTCAATCTCCTTACGGTAATAGCCGTTACACATTACAAATTCAATACGGAACCTACAGAGAAGGTAACACATCTATGCAATTAATTGATTGTGCTGATGGATTTCCTTTTGCTACTGCAACCGTTAACTTACCAGGTTTAACCGAAGGCGAAGTTGCCATCAAGAACTATTCAGAAAATGAAGGTGTCTTGGATTTTCTACTTGAAAATAACATTGTTGAATTACCTCACCGCTATGTTGCAAGTGGGTTTGTAAATATTCCTGTATGCAAACTGAAGTAATTCCATTTGACAAAAGAATCGGCTATGCTTGTATTAATACACAGCTATCCGCTAAAGGTATCACAACTAACCGTGATGCCATTAAAAGAACTTTTACCACTAAAGGATTACCTCACATCAGCAAACTTGCATTGGCAAATGTGACTGACCTACAAAAGGTAATTCATTGGAATGAAGAAAATGGAATTAAGTTTTATCGTATCTCTAGTGGATTATTTCCTTGGTGGACAGAATATAACTTTGAAGATTTACCAGACTGGCCCAAGATTAAAGGCATCTTGTTAAGTATTGGAAAAGACGCTACAAGATTTAATCAGCGTTTGGAATTTCACCCAAGTCATTTTACAATTTTAGCTTCACCTACTGAGGCTACTGTTACTAAAGGTATGAAAGATCTTGAACAGCATTCTCGTGTGTTTGATGAAATGGGATTAGAACCTTCTCATTGGAATTGTATAAACATACATGTGGGTGGTGCTTACGGTGATAAAGAATCCGCAACTCAAAGATGGTGTGATAACTTTTTAAAACTTTCAGAAAACTGTCGTAAAAGAGTCGTTGTGGAAAATGATGACAAAGCCAATATGTATTCGGTTGCGGATCTTTATGAAATGATTTACTTAAAGGTTGGTGTTCCTATTACCTTTGATATTTTCCATCATACATTTTGTACTGGTGAATTATCTGCGCAGGCTGCTGCATCATTAGCCGCAGATACTTGGAAAGATGCTCCTCTTGTTATACACTGGAGTTCATCAAAACAATTATATGAATCTTATGACTCAAAATCAGTAGCACACGCTGACTACATTTATGATGAACTAAATGATTGGGGAACTGCTGGCTGGTTTATGTGTGAATCCAAAGCCAAAGAATTAAGTATACAAGAATATTGGAAATCTGGCCCTCGCCCGCAAATAATTGTTAAAAAGAATGAAGAACAATTAGAACTTGCGTAAATATAACATTAAACTAACCTATGAAAGATATCGCTGATTTTACTCGACAGCTACATAATGTTGAGACTACTCCTGCTATCCAATTAGCATCTATGGGTCCAGCTCGACCTATGATGTTGGAACACCGTCAACTTTTTACAAGACTGTTTGGTACACCGGATATGCAAGCACATTATGTAACTACCAAGAAAACTTTTGACGCAAATAAATTAATTGAAAAAGTTGAGGCTGATGGTTGGGTTCGGTTAGCTACACAATTCTATTGTATAATTGAGGAAAATAAACACAAACCAACAGAATGCGTTTATGTAAGGGATAATATGTTGTTATTTTTTGGAATTAATTATCGTAAGAAAGAAGCAAATCAAAAAAGCGGTCCATATATGCTTGATGAACTTGAAGGAATTGCCGGAGATCTTGTTCAGACTGACCAATTAACTTTCCTTACACTATTTGATTCTAATTCTAAATATGATGATAAACCAATACTAAGTATTTCTGAGGCTCTTAAAGAAATGATTGTCCCTGATAGTACAAGTCCGTCTATTGGAATTATCTCTGTAGATAACGGTGATTTTTATGTAAAAAGATTTTCACTTGAAGGTAAGACACCAGATTTTACATACCCTGACTTACACTACGGTGAAGGCTTTGAGGAGTTTCATAAAAATCTGTTGGACCGTCTTGATAAGAATACCAAAGGTCTTGTTCTTTTACATGGAGATCCAGGCACAGGCAAGACACAATACATAAGATTATTACTTAAAGAATTAGCTGTCTTAAACAAGTCAATCATATATGCGCCACCAAGTATCTCTGCAAATTTAACAGAACCTGCAATGATTGAGTTTATCAGTTCATGGATTATGGACGAGGAACGAGACTGCATCTTACTAATTGAAGATGCTGAACCATTATTAGAATCTCGAGATAATTCTGGAAGATCTACTGGAATTAGCAATTTACTTAATATGACTGATGGTCTTCTTAACGATATTTTAGGTCTGACAGTAATTGCCACTTTTAATACTCAGATATCAAAAATTGATAGCGCATTACTTAGGCCAAAACGTTTACTTGCCCGAAAAGAATTTAAGAAACTTCCAAAAGAAATGTTTGTGACATTAGCGGAAACATTAAAAATGGACTTACCGGAAATTACTTATCCTGCATCACTTGCAGAGTTCTATTCATCAAACATTGAAAACACAGTCCTTACACACGGAGTCGTTGTTAAAGAAAATCGTTTAGGTTTCGGAAAGTAAGCTGATATATAAAATAGTTAAAACTCAAGGGTACAACTAACGGCTTACCTTAAGGAAGCCAAAACATTAACTTTAAAAATAGATTTTAGAACTATGACGCACATTACAACAAGAGATTTGGATGAATTTGATATTCTATTCAAAAATTTTTTTAATAACGGATCATTATTTGCTCCTGTAATTGATAGACGCATTGGACATCCCGTAGACATTTACGAAAACGAAAGTGGTTTACATTTTGAAATTGCAGGAAGCGGTTTAACAAAAGATGACATAAACATTTTAATTGAGGGCGACGTATTAAGAGTTTCTTATACAAAACCCGAAGATGATAAATGTTGCGAAGTAAACGATTGTAAATATTATCATAGAGGTATAAGTAAAAAGTCTTTTAACTTAGGCTATCGCATTCCTCTTGCAAAATACAATTTAGGTAAGGCGGAAGCAGCAATGGAACATGGTTTATTAAGAATAGACATTCCTATTACTAATGAAGCTAAACCTAAAACATTAAAAATTAAGTAAACATAGTACCCTTGAGTTTACTTTAACATATTAAATTAATACACTTGTAGGCAATTAGGCTAACAAATTAAAAACATAAAATGGAAGACCCCAGTGATAAAGAAAGTAAAACATGCAACCAAGAAGAACCTGGCGACCATAGTACTTATGATTGCAACATTCTTCAACCCGCTTGGATTCGATGCACTTTTCGCTCTTGTGATGAAGTGGACAGGTTCCTTTTGGATTACCGACGCTATTTTTTACTGCCTGTCAGCATCATTCTTTGGACTATATTATTTATTGCGCAAGCGTGAAAGATATAAAATTCAAGATTGACTGATAACACTACAGATTAACTCAGGCTATCTAATGTACATTAGATAGCCTTAGTTGTTTATAATATAGATTACCATTACTTAATTATTGCCGTATCCTACAGGTAATAAGAACTACACGAATCATTCTGTATATAATCTTAAAGAATACAAAAATGAAAAACAATCCCGAAGTTAGTGCTTTAATTTACTTACAGTTTATTCTTATCTTATTAAAGGTTACAAATGTTCAGCCGTTTGCTTCATATACATGGCTTTCACTTACAGCTATTTTTTGGATCCCAATGGTAATAGGAACAGCTTTACTATTATTTAAAAGAAAGAAATCTTAATGCACAAGATAGCATTCATAACTCGCTGTACACGTCCGGATAATCTATTTAAGATTGCTGAGTCTTTAACGTTGTACAGACCTTTAGGACATGAATGGCATGTTATCATTGATGGAAACGTTGTACCTGAAATAGATGAGTACACGCAGCAAATCTTAAATGCAAATGCAACATCATGGGAGATTAAAAAATCGGCGCCAGAAACTTATGGCTATGATCTTGTAAACTTTGTAACAGATAATCTTGATAGAGATCTGTGGATTAATTTACTTGATGACGATAACTTACCAAATCCAAAAGTTTTTACTTGGTTTTCCGATAATCCTACAATCATTAACAGTTCATATGCAATAGTTTTTGGACAAGAGGTAGATGGTAAAGATTTCACAGGTCTTGATATTCGTGAGGCTAAACCGGAGAACATGCGTTTACAAGGCGTTGATGCTGCGCAAGTCTTTATACTAAATTACTTCTTACAAGAAAAAGGTGGTTGGGATATGGGTTACTGTGGAGACGGTCTTTTTATTGAGCGAGTTTATAAAGAAGACCCTACTAGGTTTTATCTTTCACAAGTTATTTTAACTTACTATAATAAATTGGAATTGCTTAAAGCTAAAAGAGGATCTTCTCCTAGAGTTTTATATGTAGGTGAATTGCCAGAGACAAAACAAACAGGAGGTAATCTATATGAATATGAATCTGATGAATTACTTGTTCAGCATATAGAAAATGATAATGAAATTGCAAAAGTAATCTATACATTTAATCCTGATGTAATTGTAACAAGATCCGAAGATTGGACAGATTTTCCAAGTCTTGCTCAAATGCCTATTGAGATTCGTAAAAAGTGGTTGCATTTCTCAAATGAGAAAGATGAGAATAACGGTAATGAAATTTATCATGCAGCAAATCATGGTATCTTAAATCGTAATACTGAACTAGCATCAATATTTACGTCATCATATAATACAGGTGAAAAGATTTATAAGACGTACGAATCGTTAAAAAATCAAACGTATGTAAACTGGGAATGGGTTATTGTAAATGACTCAACAGATACAACAATGGATCATTTACTTGAAGACATAGCAAAGAATGATCCTCGAGTTAAAGTGTATTCATTTTCTAAAAAGTCTGGTGGCATCATAGGTGAAGCAAAATATAGAGCAGCAATGTTATGCGATGGAGAATATCTTATGGAATTAGATCATGATGATTATTTACTTCCTGACGCAGTTGAACTTATGGTTAAAGCATTCACGGAATACCCAGACGCAGGATACGCTTATAGTGATTGTGTTGAATGCGACACTGACTTAAATTCATTATGTTATGGCGATGATTTTGCTTTCAGTTATGGATCTTACTATAAGCAAATGTATAACGGCAAAGAACTTGATGTATGTGCTTGTACGCCAGTGAATCCTAAAACCATTCGTCATATCGTTGGGGTGCCAAACCATTTTAGATCTTGGAGACGAAGCACATATCATGCTTTAGGTGGACACAACCGCAGATTAACTATTGCTGATGATTACGAAATAACAGTCAGAGCATTTTTAATGACAAGGTTTGTAAGAATACCTAAATGTTGTTACTTACAAATGTATGATGGCAATAATACACAAAACAGTGATGGCGGTAGAACAAGAAAAGACATTCAACGTAGAGTCCGTTCTATTGCAGAAAAATATAATGAAGACATTAAGAATCGCTTTGAAGAAGTAGGCATGAAAGATTGGGCTTATGAATTTAACCCAGCATACCCTCTGATGGCGCCAAGTCAATTTGATAGCGGTGATTTTGCATATACTCTCAAACTATAAAGTTGTTAATAACTTATAGTCCCAGAGTTTGCTACTCTGGGATTTTTTGTTTAATTTTATACTTTAATAATAAATCTAAATCTTATGGCAAGATGCGCTTATTGTGGTAAAACTGTAGAAAACGTAGGTTCCGGTCAAAACATGGGAACTCAATCAAAACCAATATGTGAACGTTGTTATGAACATGGCGGTGATGACGATTAATAAATTACAAAACTATAAAATCAAAAGTAATGGAAAGGAAATTAGCTTCTTTGCAAATCATCAGTGATATCCAACCTATTGAAGGTGCTGATGCGATTGAACTTGCAATCGTAAACGGATGGAAAGTTGTAGTGGCTAAAAATGTTGGGCACAAAATTGGCAACATGGTTGTTTATTGCGAGATTGACTCTTTCTTACCAGTTCGTGAAGAATTTGAGTTCTTAAGAAAAAGTTCTTTCAAGAAAATGGGTGGCCAAGAAGGGTTCAGATTAAAAACAATTCGTTTAAGAGGACAGGTCTCTCAAGGACTTATTTTACCAATGAGTATCTTTGGTGATTTTGGTTGGACTGCATATGAAGGTCTTGACGTAACTGAAAGATTAGGAATTGTTAAATATGAACCACCAATGCCTGCTCAACTTTCTGGAGTTGCCAAAGGATACTTCCCAAGCTTCATAAGAAAGACTGATGAGGAAAGAGTTCAAAACTTAGCAAAAGAATACGCTGAAATGAAAACCCGTACATACTACGTGACAGAAAAACTTGACGGTTCTTCTGCAACATATTACATGAAAGACGGTGAATTTGGAGTGTGCTCTCGTAATCTTGAACTAGCTGAACCTGAAGCATTCGTTGAAGGTATGGTAATGTGTGAGGATGGAATTGAAAGACCACGCCAGCAAAACACATTTTGGAAAGTTGCCCAAGAAATGAAAATTAAAGAAAAACTTGAAAAGGCGTGTAAAGAACTAGGACGTAACTTATCAATTCAAGGTGAACTTATTGGTGAAGGTATTCAAGGAAATCCTTATAAACTTAAAGGACAAACTTTAAGACTGTATAATATCTTTGACATTGACAGTCAAGAATACTTTGGATTACCGATGTTCTTAGCCGCCGCTGAACATACATTGGATTTGCCAGTGGTGCCTGTTCTTGATACACACTTTCATTTACCAGAGACTATTGATGAATTAATCAAATATGCAGATGGTAAATCTGTTCTGCACGATAAGACAGATCGTGAAGGTGTGGTAATCCGTACTCTTGACCGTAAGTATTCTTTTAAAGCAATTAGTAACATCTTTCTTTTAGGAGAAAAGTAAAGATGTTAAAAACTTTAGATTCCAGAGTTTTCTACTCTGGAATTTTTTGTTTAATTTTAACTATCAATCAAAAAACAATTAATTTATGAGTCCAGAAACATTAAAAGAAGCAAAACATTTTAAAACACAAGCAGGTTGGTGTGCATTACTTATGTGGGTTGCCTCTGCTGCAATGACGTACATGTCAATTAATAAACCAACTGATATGGATTGGGTGATTGTCCCAGTAGGTGCTGGTATTTTTACCGTCATATACTTTAACATGAGAAGTATGATTAATAAGTATGAATCTTTAACTAAAAAATAATGATTGATACTACTTACCCCCAAGAAGTTGAAACATACTTAAATGGTATTTATGAAAGTCTTGTAGATGACGGATTTTATTTTGATGAAGACATTGTAGAATTTGGTTATGAAGCAACTCGTAAAGTTGCAGGACCAATGTTATTAGAACAATGGCTTAATGGTGAAATGAATTTTGAAGAAGACGGATGGTTTGAAAAAATGCTTAAGTTAATCATAGTTCATGGACGAATGATGAGTCTTGAAAAGAAAGGATTCGTTGGTTCTATTGATGATGAACACGGTGACGAAGTATTCTTTGCAACTGAAAGCGGTAGAGAACTATTAAAGAAAATGGATAAGATCTAAAGTTTAACAAAAATTTAACATTCAGAATTTGCTTTGTGTTTATATTTTGGTTAATTTTGCTCTATAATTAAAAACAACATTATTATGGCAGACGATAAATTCTTTTACAAAACAATTACACAAACAAGAGTAACTGTTCTTAATCGCAAAGCTACTACTATAATAGTAGATAAAACTGAAGGTAATACTGAACTTGATTTTATATTGAGTTGTTATACACCCGCAAATGCTTTAGCCGGTTACACTGATTATGTAGATCATCGTAAAGATACGTTACCGCAGATTAAAAAATTGATTCGTGAAAGTGTTAAAACTCGTCAATGCCAAAATGGTTCTTATTACGATATTGACGGAGTTCCGTTTGATACGGTTTTGGTTTATTTAAGAAACGGATCTTGGTCTGCGTACCCTGCATGGTCTAACGGAAATACTGACTACTTTACAGAATCTCGTAAAAGAATTGCTGAGCAATATAACCAAAGAAAAAGAAAATAATCATGACTCAAGAAACAAAAATGGACTGGAAGAAAATGGGATTTGCTACTGAAGCGGATTACAAAAAATTCTTGGATGACAAAATGAAATCTTTAAACGAAAAGATCATGGAGCACATTGATGTTTTCAAAAGATTAGCTGATCGTTAACAACTAAATCAAATCATATGTACGAACATAAAGTAATTATTACAAAAGACGAATCTGTTATTAATGAAATGCTTGCCGCTGGATGGTTTGTGGTTTCAGTAACAGCTCAACATGTGGCTGTTTCTACAGCATCAAGTTTAACGTCATCAATTAAAGGTGAATTTTGCTTTGTATTGAAAAAGTAAAGTTTAACAAAAATTTAACATTTAGAATTTGCTTTGCTTCTTCTAATTGGTTAATTTTAACTATCAATATTAATCAAACACAATTTAATTATGAAAGTTACAATCTCTATTAAACATTTGCTATTAGGTATCTTATTTTTAACTTTAGCTTATTTTACTGCTACTGGAACTGTTCAAAATTACATCCACTTTGCTGGCGGTAAAAATGAATTTGCTTTTCTTGCTTTATCCTCTGTCATGGGGTTTATGCTTGTAGTATTTTCTTTTGAAAAACCTGCAACAAAATAAGAACTAATTAAAAGTTGAAGTATACAACCATTCTAATAAATTAATCATTATGAATATAGACCAAATCATTAAAATCGTTGCTGAGGAATCAGGAATCTCTGCTAAGGATATCATTAGTCAATCTCGTCGTCAAGATAGAGTTTTAGCTCGACATTTGAGTATGTGGGCTTGCCGCTGGTATTCTGGTGCATCTTTACAAAAAATTGCAGCTGCACATAACCGAGTTCAACATGGTTCAGTAATACATGCGTCAACCGCTATTGAAGACGCAATCAAATTTGATAAAAGAATAGCCGAACTTCAATCAAGAATACTAAACAGACTTAAATAAACCTATGAAACACATTTCATTACAACCGCAATCTGCAGAAACTTGCAGAAAACTTTATGTTAAAGAACACGCAAAATTTATTCACTCATCTTATACGATTGCTGAAGACCTTGGCAAGAAAGTTACTATTGATGATTTTGATTATACCATTGCAGGTATCTGGGACATTATTGGATTCAAGAAAAACATCTTACTTAAAGAAGTAGGCAAAGAAACAAGTTATGCTTATGCTGATAGCAAAATAGTTGCCGAGGCTTTAGGATTTACAAATTATCGTAATCTTGTAACTGGTGAACAGGTCCCTTATGATATGGCTGCTGAGTTCCGCATCAAGAAAGCAAACAAATTTAAACTTGAAGCTCTTGAAGCTCTTGAGGATATTGAACCGGTTGTGGTTGATGAGTTTGAATCTATTGATGATGAGATTGATGAAGACGAAATAATCGTTGATGATGATACATTTGAAAATGATGATCTTGATGAAAATCCTGAAGATGAAGATGAAGATCTTGACCCTGTGGTAAAAGCATTACGTCAAGCAGACGATAATGAAGATTACTACAACGATAACGAAAATGAATAATTAATGGAAATCTTTGTAACTATAATTGCTACCGATGAGCAGAAAATGGATTTTGAAAAAGATCTAACAAGAAATAACATTTTATTAAGAATGATGACACCTGACATCGGCAATGAATACCATTATTCTTTAGAAGGTGATTGGAATGGTTACGAAGAACTATTAAAAAATGTTGGTGCATACTCAGGTGACCGTTACACCATAACAAGTTTAGAACATTTTGAAGAATAAGATGGAAAGAATAGAACATAAAACATTTAAAGATAACCGGGGTTCTTATACACCAATACTAACAAATCAATTAGACTTGTCATGGGACCAATGTTCAATTAGTATTAATGAACAGGCATATACATTTAGAGGTCTTCATTATCAAACAGATCCACCGCAAACAAAATACATTAAAGTTATTCAAGGTTCAATCGTTGATTTTGCAGTTGACTTAAAAACAGGAGACGCTGAATTTCTTGCTATAGGATCCGATGATGCCGTGTTAATTCCAAATGATAAAGCACATGGGTTCTTAACACTAGAACCTAATACAATTGTTGCATATCTTGTAGAAGGTGAGTATAATCCGCAATCTGAACATAGTATTGTTTGGACTACAAACGAAAAGGTTAAAGAAGTGGTAAACTTCTTTAGAAAAGATAACCCACTTATAATATCTGATAAAGATATGTTAGGAAAATAAAGGAATTATGATAAACAACATTGAACAAATCAAAGGACTTTTAAATTTTGAAAAGCCTGGTGACTTCTATATGCTTTATGTATTTAAGCGTAAAAAAGATCAGCCTGTTGGTGAACGAGATAAACATCAGTCTGTAAGAACAATTAAAACTTACTGTATTGAAAGTGTTGAGCATTTAGAAAAACGTTATAATGAAGTTATTCAACTGTGTGAAATGTTTAAAGCGCGCGCGTATATTCATGTTCAGAAGCAGAATCACTTTGACGTTTCTTTAAATATGATGGTTGCTTTAGCACAAAGAATTCAAGATGGGAATAATAATCAAAAGGGTTTATTTGATTCTGTTGTTGGTCAAATCAAAACCCAAGAGAAGAGATGGATTGTTGACATCGATACAAAGGATTTTAAAACGTTAGTGTCAGTTGGTAATTTTATTGATGAACTTAGACCCGCTGGAAATAAAGTTGTAACTACTATTCCAACTAAAAATGGATTTCATTTAATTACGGAAAGATTTGATGTTAAAACTTTTAGTGAGAAATATCCTGACATTGATATACAAAAGAAGAATCCAACATTACTTTATTACCCAGATAGTTTAGACACAAATTAAAATTTTTATTATGAGTATTTACAGAGAAGAAAACATTATTACATTGGTAACACATACAGAATATGAAAGACTGTATAACCATCCCACAGGTGAAACATGGAGAATTATATTTAATGATGAAGATTATGATTACGTAAAAGATCATAGAACTTTAATAGACTTGGAGAAATCTTTAGTGGAATTGGAAATGGACAAGTTTTATGAAAACCCGGATTATGTAGTTCCTGCTGAAGTTGAAGATGGTCTTGCTGATGAGGCTGGATTACTTAGAGATTGGGATCACATTACAGAAACATATACTGAAACACAGCTGAAATGGTTAGAACGTCTACACGATTACTATAATCAAATGGATCCTTGGAATTTAGAAAACCTTGTGTAAGTTGTTAATAACTTCATACGATTAAATTTGCCATTGTGAAAACTATTGGTTAATTTTAACATATAATAATTAACTATGGAAAAACATTTATTTTTATTAAGAGGCTTACCAGGCGCTGGGAAATCTACTTTAGCCAAAGAAATTGGCGGTGCACACTTTGAGGCTGATATGTTCTTTATGAAAAACGGCAAATACAAGTTTGATGCAACTAAACTTAAAGATGCTCACAACTGGTGTAGACATTCTGTAATGGACGCAATGAAAGCCGGTGAACCTAAAGTTATTGTTTCTAACACATTTACTCAAGAATGGGAAATGGAAGCATACTACATTCTTGCTGAAGAATTGGGTTATACAGTGTTCTCATTAATTGTTGAGAACCGACATGGCGGTGTTAATGAACATGGAGTTCCACAAGAAGCTTTGGATAGAATGAAAGACCGTTTCCAAGTACAACTATAAGATATGAAAACAAAAACTATAAAAATTAGATTCGTCAAGCACAATGATATCTTTATGATACAACGTAAAGCTTGGTTCGGGTGGACTTACATTAGGTATGTTCTTGGTGGTGATGCTGGTAAAGCAAGTTTTATTTACACAGCTGAAAACAAAAAAGATTTGCTTGAATTAGTATTGGAAGGCTATTACAGAGCGGACAAAAGATTCTTGACAATTAAAGAATACTCAACTATTAAAATTCACTAATATGAAATTTGCAAATAGAAACTATCCGTACTTAGGTCTTATCAATTTTGAAGGCGATGTGGTACGTGCTTACAAATTACCTAACGACCATTACACAATCGTTGACGATCATCATGAAATTATTGCTGAATGGGATTCTTTAGAACTAGCTGAATTTCTTGAAGGTGATATCGCTGTGACTACAAGTTATAATAAAACATACCGTTATACTGAAGAGCACCCAGGAGCAAAACCAACAAGTGTAAAGCTACAAGAATTTTTGGAACTAAAAGTAAATAAGTTTTGAGTGAACACACTGACTTCGGAACAAATTCAATTAAGAAACATAAATTGCACCGTAGGATAAAGAAAGAATATAAAGACGCTACTGCTCAAGAGATTTGGGAAGGTATTCGCGACAACTTTATATTTGGATTCCTTGGAGCAATTCTTGTTGTCTTTATAGCAACCCGAACAGATATTGCTGTTCTTGGCGGTTATATAGTCTATTACTTCTTTATGGGAAGAATAGTGAACCGTCCAAAGTATGTAACTGAATTAGGACAATTAATTGTGTTTCCTATTCCATCTGCATTAGGAGCATTTACAGGTTACAAGCTGTCTATTATAATCATTGACTTGATACAAACATATATATGAATAAACTAAATACGTTAGATAAGCAATACACTGACTTATTAAAAACTATATTAGAACACGGTGTAGAAAAAGAAGACCGAACGGGAACGGGAACTAAAAGTATTTTTGGTTATACAGTTCGTCACAATATGAAAGAAGGATTTCCAATACTTACAACAAAAAAGCTTCCTTGGAAATTAATCGTAACAGAATTATTATGGTTCTTACAAGGACGTACTGATTTACGATACTTATTAGAAAATGGTTGTCATATTTGGACCGGTGATGCTTACAAGGTTTATGATAAAGATTTTGACTGTGAACACCCACCGTTCAGTGGACCGTATCCTCTTCGCTTAACTCATAAAGAATTTGAAGAAAAGATTATGACTGACGATAACTTTAATAAAAGGTATGGCAGTCTTGGCCCTATTTATGGAGCACAGTGGAGATCTTGGAGAGTTGGTGAAGGAATACCGTCAACTCTAAAAGATAGCTTTGGAGAATCTTTAGATATTGCAGGTTCAAGATACATTGACCAATTTCAAGATGCAATAGATTTACTAAAAACAGATCCGGACTCTCGAAGAAACCGAGTAAGTGCTTGGAATGTTGGTGAATTACATCATATGACTTTGCCGCCTTGTCATACAGACTTTCAATTATATACTCGTGAATTGACTTTAAAGGAAAGAGTTGATTATGGTTCAGAAAGAGGGTTATGGAAATTAGGAACCACAATTAATTACATGCATTGTGATGAATTACGTATTCCTACTAGAGCAGTATCTTTAATGTGGAATCAGAGAAGTGTTGATACATTCCTTGGATTGCCTTTTAACATTGCATCTTACGGATTGCTTTTAAGTATCATTGGAGAAATCGTAAACATGGTTCCCGACCAACTTATCGGAAATCTTGGAGATACACACTTATACTTAAATCATATAGACCAAGCTAAAGAACAAATTGGCAAAGAATATACTGATGAAGAATTAGAAGAAACCTACCCTGAATTAAAAAGACTTCGTAAAATAAAGATAGACGAAATCAATAAACAAAACTATGGAGAGGCTGCTGCTGCAAGACAGGCTGAACGAGATTTACTTGAAACTATACTTCAACGTTCAAGAACTCCATACCCTTTACCAAAACTTATAATGAATACCGAGTTTTGGAATCCTGGAACGGATGAAGGCTGCGGTATGGGTCCTGGTACTTATACTGAAGGTATGAACGGTTTAATTGATAGTTTTGAAATCGAGGACTTTATGTTAAACGATTATAAAGCACATCCACATATTCCAGCACCTTTAAGTAATTAAAATGAACACATTTGTAACAATAGTCCCTTTAGTTGGTTTTGCCGTTGTAACCATTGATTTTGAAAATCATTCATATGATTACATAATGAATCAACTTAACAAGTATTTTCCTTTATGGAAAATTATAAATATGAAAACATATGATAAAGATAATTGTTAAAACTGTAGAACAGAAACAAGATCTGTTAAAGCAAAGCCAATACATACACGATTTCTTGGTATGCCCAGGTGATGTAAAAGAGCTTGGTAAAAATTGGATTATAGGATTAGACAGTGATTGCGCTGGGACTCTTATGCACTTATATACAGCTCCTCATATAATTGAAGTAAACCCAGATTTATAATGGAACTAATCTCAACACACCCAATTAAGAAATCTGATTTAGGATTTCATGGAAATTTATTTGGCGGTAAACTTTTAGCTTGGTTAGATGCAGCTGCAGCGGCTTATGCAATGCAAGTTTGTGATACACCAAGAATGGTTACTGTAATGATTGACCAATGTGTTTTTAAGAAACCTGCTAGAGAAGGCCAGCTAATTAAAATCTATGGTGAGGTCCGAGCAATAGGAACTACATCAATCACAATTTATATGGAAGCACGTTCGCACAATGTGTATTCGGGAACGCAATCAATTATACTATCAACAAACATGAAGTTTGTGAGAATAGATGAAGGCGGGGACGCAATTCCAATATCACAAAAAGTAAAAGATCAATATAGTAAAGAACCTTAAGTCTAATTCTGAATATAACAATAAACTATTACTATGGGAAAAAATAAAGAAAAGAAGATTAAGATTGAGATTGAAATAAACGATGGTCACTACTTAGAGTTACTTGATAGAACACACGTTGTGTTATGTAATGTACAAGACCATTTAATAGATCATCCGTTAGCTCAGAAGAAAAAGAAGATCCGCAAAAAATTAGAAAATGCTGGAATGATTCTTGCAGATGCTTACCAAGACTTGGGGCATTTGCTGTCAAAGGCAGAAGCTAAAAAACATGATGATTTACCATTTTAATTATGCCGGAACAAGTTAAGTTAATACCTGTCCTTAAAATAGGAGTAAGTAATGGAAATGACAGAATCTATACTAAAGACGCTGCTAAAGAAATCGTATCTCAGTATAGAAAAACCCTTAATGACAATAAACCTATGTTTGGTGAATTACATTACCCATCGTACGTAGACGGTGAATCTTTCGGTGCAGTTGACCTTAGTAAAGCATCACACACGATTGACGACGTTTACATTAAAGAAGACATAGTTTTTGCTGACGCAACATTCCTTAATAATATGAATGGCAAAACAGCATTAAGTATGCTTGAACATGGGTTTGCTGTTATGCGCCCAAGATGCGTCGGTTCTATTAATGACGATCACGAAGTAGAAATTAAGCAAGTGATTGCGTTTGACATAATTGGCGCTAAAGACGATTCTTTTAAAGGTCTTATATAGTTGTTAATAACTTTGGATTAAAAAGTTTGCTTTATTCAATTTAATTGGTTAATTTTGCTCTATAATTAAAACTGCATTATTATGTTAATTGAAAAGCTAAACAAATACATAGAGGAAGGCTGGGTAATGAAACAAGTTCACCCAACCCTACCTCTTTCTATTTATAACTATACGCAAGCAACTCAATATGAGTCTTATTGGGACGAAATCACTTTAATGTGTAGAGGTCTTATTTTAGATAATGAAGGAAACATTATTGCTAAACCATTTGGTAAGTTTTTTAACTATGAAGAACTTGTTCACAAAAATGTCATTCCTTGGACAGAGTCTGAGCATGTAACCGTTCAAGATAAGATGGACGGATCTTTAGGGATCTTGTTTAACTATGCTGGGAATTGGGTTATGGCAACTCGTGGATCTTTTACTTCTGACCAAGCAATTAAAGGTTTAAAAATTGTAAACGAAAACTGTGACCTATCCAGGTTTGACATTAATCTTGTTTACGTGGGTGAAATCATTTACCCAGAAAACAGAATTGTAGTTGACTACGGGATTGAGGAAAAGTTCATATTCTTAAGTATCTTTAACGGTGAAGAAGAACTTACTTGGGAAGCTGCAAAGAAAGTTTTATATTCTTACAATGTAGAACAATACATTGTGAAATCCGAAGTTCATAAACCAATAGGTGATTCATTATATGAATTTCTTAAAGCTAAAAATGTTGAGAATGAAGAAGGTTATGTTTTAAGATTTTCACCATCTAACTTTAGAACTAAAATTAAGTTTACAGATTATGTTGCTTTGCACCGTATTTTAACTCAATGTTCTACTTACGATATATATGAAAACCTAAAACTATTTGGGAAACTTCCAGAGGCTATGCTTGCTGATGTTCCTGATGAATTTTTTGATTGGGTTAAAGCAACTGAAACTTCTATCAAAAATCACTATGCTAAAATTGAAGACGAATACAAGTGGATCTTCAAAGTATTAATGAGAGCTGAAGGTATTGAAGATCGTGCTGTCTTTGCAAGTTTTGCAAAAAGATATAAGTACTCCGGTATCTTATTCTGTATGTATACTGAAAAAGACTATTCACAACACATTTGGAAATTAGTTAAACCAGCTTACGGTAGACCTTTTGCTGACAAATAAAAACAAAATCTATGGAACCAGAAAAAGACATCTTTGAACAATGGGCTGAAGAAAGAGAAAAGAAATCTTGGATCGTAAAAAAGCTGCGATTCATTTCCCTTTGGTGGAATAATGACGGTAGGTATATGCATACAACATTTAAACGAGGAGTTAAAAGTGTTTGGTATTGGTTACCGATTATTTGGAAAGACCGTCATTGGGATTCTCATTACATCTTCGAAATAATGAAGCACAAGCTATCAGCACAAGCTAATTACATCAGTAATAATGATAGACATACAAGATCTCAAGAATACGCTCGTACTATGAGACTGTGTGTTAAACTGATGGGATTAGTTCAAGAAGAATTTTATAGTTCTGAGTATTTTAACTATCATAAAACAAAACATTGGTTTGAAGATGTTCCAGATAAACCAGGTTATAGTTCTTGGGAGTCCAAAATAATTGAAGAGAATTTTAATGACTACTTTAAAAAATATCCACTAATCTACAGAAGGGTTCTAGCTGGTGAAGGTGTCTTTGGTAGAGAAGGGCGTGAAGACGATAATCAAATTGTTGCAATGAACATTGGGCGTATTAACCATGATCGCGCAAGAAAACTTTTATTCAAATTAATGGAACAAAACCTTGAGCGCTGGGGTGATTAAAAGTTTAACAAAAATTTAACATTTAAAATTTGCTTTGCTTTGGTATTTTGGTTAATTTTAACTATCAATATTAATCAAACACATATTATGGATTCTTGCTCACCTTTCTCAAACTCGGATTATTCATTAGGATTATCTAAAACTGAAATTCACAAATTATTTAGAACCGGGAACAAACTAATGGCCAAGGCTGTTAATGCAGTTATTTGTCCACTTGGTGATATTAACCTTAGCATTAGAAAATTTCAATCTTGGACTGAGGACCAACATTATTCTATAGCGGATTACTTTGAAAGAACCTTTATGGCGGAAGCTGAAATTGCTGCAAATAATTATTACAGGCCTGTTACTAGAGGCAGAGACGGAATGCTTTATTCGCAATCTGATATGGATCACGCAATGATGAACTGTTAATTTTAACTATCAATAAAAATTAATCAATATGGCATTACAATCTGCAAATTTCAAAACAAACGACGTTACATTATTTTTATCAAGAAGCTTTCCTTATGCTGCACAATGCTTTGCTCAGGACATGCTTAAACACGGTGATACTGTTCCTTCGTTGGAAGTTTCAAAATGGTTTGAAAGATATTTTCCATCGCCGCTTGGGTATAACACATTTCGTAATATGGAATGTTTTGTAACTCAATATGCAAACTTTACCGAAGTCAATAACTAAACATTTATTCTATATGAAAACTATTACTACTAATCTTTACAAGTTCTCTGAATTATCAAAAGAAGTTCAAGAACAGCTTTTAGAAAAGAATCGTCATTACGAAACGGAATTTGATGATTGGCATGATCCTATAACTGAAGGATTTACTGAAGATATGACTGAAGCTGGATTTGCTGAAATTGAAACTCAATTTTCTGGGTTCTGGTCACAAGGTGATGGCGCTTGCTTTATGGGAAGAGTTACTGACTTAAGGTTATTTATGGAAAATTTTGAAAATCTTCCACAAGAAGTTAGAGACTTTGACGGAGCAATGGAAATCTCAATCATAAAACGCGGTACAACTTTTGCTTCTCGTTATTGTCACTCAAATACTATTGAGGCAAACATTGAAGTTTATGATATTCAAATGCCTGACTATATTCGTGCCTTTGAAACTACTGTAACCGAATGGGCAAGAACACAATCTGACAAATACTATGAGGACTTAGAAAACTACTATGAAGAATTAACTTCTGATGAAAGTGTTACAGAAATCTTAGAAGAAAAAGGAGAAGTGTTTTTAAAGGACGGCTCTTATTACACCGTATAAAACCATTGTGACATATGTGTATATAAAATCTAAATACACTATATATGTTAAATTACAATGAGTTTACTAACTCCAGCAAGTTAGAAGAAAAAAGCAATACATATGATTTTGGTTGTTCAATGGTTTATTTTGACTGCCCGGAGCTGGCAAAGATTCAAGAACAAATAAATCCTGATGATTTGTATGCTGAAGAAGGTGACCAATATGGAATTGAAGATGAACATCACGTAACATTACTTTATGGATTACATTCTGAAGAAATTGAAGAAGCTGATGTTATGCGTATCAGTGCTGGCCAAATTCCACCTATTCGTTTAGCAAATGCTTCTGCATTTGAAAATGAAAAATACGATGTACTAAAATTTGACGCGGAATGCCCTAAGTTACATGAAATTAATAAAGAACTTAGTAAACTTCCTCATACAACAAATTTCCCAGACTATCACCCGCATGCTACGGTTGCTTATCTTAAGAAAGGAAAAGCAGCTGATTACATTAAACAACTAGAAGACATATCTTTTGAAGTTACACCGTCTAAGATTGTGTATTCAAAACCTGATGGTTCTAAAACAACGCAAGAACTTAATTAACTAATAATGGCAACACTTACAAAAGGTAGAATAATTGACGAAGGTACAAAATGGCAGTCTGTTGAATTTAAAGGAAAGTGGGAAACCTTGGAAGTATTTCATGCTGACAAAGAAGGTGACGTTGAGATCACTATGACAAATGGTGTTGACATATTTCTTACTTACTTAAATCAAGAAGATCTTAAATTATTAAGTGATCATTTGCTCAAGCAATTAAAGCCAGCAAAAGTTTAACAAAAAATTAACATTTAGAATTTGCTTTGCTTCTTTATTATGGTTAATTTTAACTATCTAATTAATAAAGGAAATATGTTTACAATATCAGACATCACAGAGAAATCAGAATTTAAAATCGAATCAGGGACTTCATTTATTATCCATGAAATAACTCAGCATAAAACTTATACTGGTGTTTCATGTCATAACCCTGGACAAAGAGAAGGTTATTACCATAATGAAATTCAAGATCTTGTGAATTTTCTAAATGAAAACAATGCAACTAAAATTAACTAAGAAATGAAAACATTTAACGAAATCATTGAAGGAGCTCCTCATATCATCAAAAGAAAACTTGAGCAATTAAAGTTTCTTAGAGAGCGTCCTGACTTTCACCCAGAGCCTTCTGCGTTCCACCACATTGCAATCGTAACGGAAAGACTAATGCAAACGGAAAATCCTAACCTTATCATGTGCGGAGTTCTACACGACATCTGTAAATTTGATACGGTAAGAATGAACGAGAAAACCGGGTGGCCTACTTCTCCAGGACATGACTCTGCTGCGCTTGTTCTTGTAATGGAAAACAATCAAGTAAGAGCATTCTGTGTTGAAAACGGGGCGGACCCTGATATCGTTGCTCAACTTTGCGGTGCACACATGAGGTTCCACCAACTTGGAGATATGAGACCAGCTAAATCTGCTGCACAAGTTGACACTTGGAAATCTATGGGTATTTGGGATATGCTACAAATCATGGGTGCTGCTGACAACATGCTTGAGGATTTTGATTTGGCAAACATTGAAAAATCTTTTAAATTCAACAGAACCAATGTTTAAGGAAATGACTATTATTGAATTAGAACAGCTTGCTGATTTTTACATTCTTGATGTCATTGATGTAATCAATGATAAAGTAGAATTTGTAAAACCAACAAGCTCTATTCATGGCTTACACCCTGAAGATGTGAGTGATGAAGACTTTAAGTCTATTGCTCAGTTTGGTCGCATCATAAAGAATTATCAAAAAATACAAACTAAATTAAAAGAAGTATGAACGCAGGAAAAACTTTAATCCTTATTGGTCTATGTATGATAGCCTTAGGTGTATGTATGAAAGCATTTCTTGCTGGTGTTGAAACCACAAAAGAAAATCAATTTAAAGATAATAGTAAATCCTTTGCTATTGATAGCGTTGACTATCACCCATCAGGAAAAGACAACACTATGCAGTTTGATCCGTATTGGAAGTGTCATCTTAAAGGTACAAATGTTTGGGTTACATCAAGGCAAAACCGTGAAGTTGGAGACAGTCTTGTAATGATTATTAAATACCAAGAATATGGCAAATGATATGTTAGAAAAACTGAAAGCCTTTATGGAAAGTCCAGAAGGTGAAATTGCCATGCAAAAGTTTGGTGAGGAAATGAAACGTAAAGAAGAAAGGGAAACCGCTAATCGTTTACGAATGGAAAAGATGTTCACTGACCAAGAATCTTTTGACATTATTATGCACAAGATTTGTGATATGCACGATGATGCCTATGAAGATGCGTGTTATGCAAAAGGTTACATGCCTCATCCTAACAATGTTCTCTATGCAATGATGTCTGTGTTTGAAGAACACGGTTCAGATACACAACCACTCGATGGACTTACTGAAAGTTTTCCATCAGAACTTATTGAATACCGAGGCTGGCAAATTGCATATACTTTTGGACAAGGTACATGTATCTCTGTGTACAAAAATAAAGAACTAATGGTCCGCCTTTAAATATAATTAATATGGCAAAACAAACTACACCACAGACAAGAGAGGATCTAAAAGATAACATTAGAAAATCATTAAGAGAAATCCCTACCACAACTCGAGTATTAGCTTGGGGCTTTCAAGTTGAAAAACAAAATTACGTAATCTTAAAATTTGTAAGTATGGGCATCAATCAAATTGAGATTTACGAATCAACTCGCGCAGGTCGAAGAACCGGCGAAAAACCAATCGTTGCTTTGAAACCTAGTAAAGACCACTTACTTGCTTTTGAACAAGCATTAGAAATTTTAGTTCCACAAATTGAAGAAGAGGCTCCAGAAGATACTCCGGTTTCTTAAATACTTCGTTACTTGGTATTCACAAAACTTAGCCATACCCTTTTGGGTTATTGGCCATGTTCATTTAACAATGAATGTTTACCATGATCTTGTAGAATACGGTGCTTCATTAATTATGAATGTGCTCGTTGCTATAGGGTTTTATTTAGATTGGCGTGATTACAATAAGAAGTAAAGTTTAACAAAAATTTAACATTCTAAATTTGCTTTGCATGAGTATTTTGGTTAATTTTAACTATCAATATTAATCAAACATATATTATCATGAGTATTCAAAAATTTGACGCAAGAAATTTAACAATGTTAAGATCTGAACTAGAGGCTGCTATTGCCGCTGTTTGTAACAAGCACGGAATCGTTGCTCCAACATTAGGAAGAATAAGTTATACTGACACTTCTTTTAATACATCAAAGTTGGTATTCCAAACTAAATCTAAAGTTGACACGGTATTAAACGCGGATCCTACATCTTTAATCGGAAAACGTTTTAAAGCAAACGGTAGAATCTTTACAATCAAATCTGATTACGGTGATGGAACTTTTGGTGCTACTACTCAACACGGTAAAGGTTTTAAACTAAGACTTGACCAAATTGCCACCATGATCTCTCTATAATGGATAAGTCAATCTATACGTTCCCTCCGCATAATCCATTTGGTATTCATTTCGGAATCGTAAAAACTCTATCAGGAACATATGTATGCCCGGGTTGGTATCCTGTTCCTGATGGAACTACTCGTGACCAGATTCGTTTTGACATGACCGCTGTTATCGAAAAACCTAAAGAAGTGGTTCTAGAGTCAGAGATTAAACGCTGGGAAGTTCCGGGTTCTAAACCTGGAGTTTTATACACAATCCTTCGTGGATTAGAGGATGACTTTACTTGTTCGTGCCCGGCATTCTCTTTTCGTCGTGGTGATTGTAAACATATCAAAGGAATTAAAGACAGTTTAAAATAAGGACATTAGAAGAACTTATTTAAATGTATATAGATTATCAAATACAAGTTAAACAAAAATAACCAGGGAGCCTCTATTGCCTTGGCAAATCTTTAACAGACAATTATTAAATGGAAACACTTGAAGATAAAGCAATACGCTTAGCCGCCCAGGCTGCCGCTGAAGAACAATTCATTTACAAGATATATACTTACGATGCTTATGGCAGTGTTCTTGTAAAACTATTAGGGCGTGACCGTACTTTTAAATCTATGCAAGCCGTTAAGGATTTCTTATACGGGGAAAAAGCCGGTAAGAACATTAAAAATGCAATGAAATACAAACAGCTGGTGATCTGCCAAAAATCAGACCGCTGGAGAATCGTGGAAATTATTGAACCAACTATATGAAAACTCTTATCTTAATACTTCTGTGCCTGACGGCAAATCTTCAGGCACAGATAAAGATAGACAAAGGCGGTGACCACTGGGACCGCGATGTTGAACTAGCATTAGACCGTATTTATGAAACTGATACCGTTGCTTACAATTTTGTTTATGAAAACGTTAGCCGTGTATCGATGTGGAACGGTGATCATTCTACTTCTGAAGGTGTAAGAGGTGGTAAAGGAACAATCATAATTGCCGCCAAAGATTTTGAACTGTGTTCAATTAACAACATTGCATGCGTCTTGGTTCACGAGGCATATCACTTAATGATTTTCCGTAAACTTGGACGCCACACACAACCCTGTTCTGAAGAGATATCCGCTTATAAAACCGAGCTTGACTTTATTCTTAAACTTTCTGACGCAGAAGCATTCCTCTACAAAAATGCTTTGACACAAATCAAGCACTACACTGAACAGCATCGTTTAGGTTGTAGATGATCCCACCTTTTTATGTAGAATATATACATAAACATAGATCAAACTAATGAAAGGTAAAATAATCAAAATATTACAGTACTTGTTAGGAGGAATAGGTTTTATAGTTGTATTACCTTTTGCGCTTCTATATTTTATTGCAACAATGTTTTGGGTGTTTTTTGGAACAACGCTCATAGCATTTATTACCATAATGTTATTAGGTGGGACCGACGAACAATGTATAACATACGCTCCTGCACTTGGATTGCTAATCTCCATAATAAAGAAATTTCAAGAAGTATCTAAAAAATAACAAATGCTTACAGATTTGGTAGTCCTTGACCACTAAACCCGGATCGGGGAGCTTAGGCTCCCTCTTCTTTTCCCAATTTCTACCCAAAGCATTTCTCGGAGTCCGTGTTAGGACATTCCGGCCCGTGCGACTTTTCTGCAGATCCCCGGCACAGTATAAGTTAAAGAGACCCGTCAGATCTTCCTCAAGTAGGTCCCAAAGTAGTTCTTTAAGATCTTCTTACTCATCGGGATAGTGCAAAGATAATGGGATGATCCCACTCTCCTTATCACTATTAATTACTCTAACTATAATAAAGTCTCATATGTACAATAAAGCCGCTCCCTTTATCAGCAATTTTTCAATTTACCATTTATTACCAATAGTAAATAGTAAACTCAAACAAGTTTGAAGTACAACTAATAGTAGTACAACCAATATTACCATAATCAGTAATAACATACAATATTACCAATATCCGTAATAGCCACTAATAGGGTACTAATAGAATACTACTGCATAGGGAGGAATCTGTAGATCTGTTTCTCAGATCACAGGGTGAATCTGTAGAACTAGCTGCGTTCGCAACTGGTGTTCACATCACTCCCGGAACGGGATATCCCAAATTCCTGGGTACAACTGAAAAGATGTTTTTGGCCTCCAGAAAAAATCTCAGAAAATTTTTTTAACTATGGGAAATCTGCACAAGTTTTAAATATGCAATATATGGGATAGAAGTCGACTGAGAAGAAACTGATGTAGAGACTGCTAAATGTACCGGAGCATTTTAAGAGCTTCTGCTATGCCCGGACTTTCATTTCTGGCGATTTATAATATATAGTCATTTCTAAAAGACCAAATTACATAAATGCAAAATTGTGATCTGTTGATAATGACTACCACTAAAGCGCTACCGCCACTCAGAACCACTGCTACTACCACCGCTACTACCACTACTCGGGTAGTCTACCACCACTACTACCACCGCTACTACTGCCACTACCACCACTAGCTACTCTCGTATAGGGTATAATAGTGATTGTAGGGTCTATACTATGCCATATATGGTCTCTATAGCGCTCGATGGCATGGCTCTACAGGGTCTATATGGCTCTACAAGGTCTATTTTGGCGCTATTTGTGTCTATTTTGGGTCTATTTTGGCTCTATACGGGTCTATTTTGGCTCTATATGGGTCTATTCTATGCCTTATGGCGCTATTTGGGTCTATTTTGTGTCTTTTTTGGGTCATTTTAGAGCCATTTGATACGGTATAGTGCTCTAAATGGCACTATATAGGGTCTATACGGGTCTATTCTATGCCTTATGGCGCTCAATAGTGCTCTAAATGGCACTATTTGTGTCTTTTTTGGGTCATTTTAGAGCCATTTGATACGGTATGGCTCTATTGGCGGCCAAATCTAGTGGTTATATGGGACATTTGGCCGCCAATAGGGACTGATATAGAGCCCGCTATACGGGAATATCGCTAAAATGACGATTTTTAGGCAAAATTTAACACAAATTTAACACTATTTATTTGCTTGGTATGAAACTATTGGTTAATTTTAACTATCAATTTAAAACTACGCTATATAATGGACGAATTAAACTGCACAATTACGGATCTTGAAATCGATGCTTTAAAAGCGATCACATATTCTGACTTTTATGAGAACGGTCGGGAATCTGTAGTATGGGATTATTCTGTATACGATGCTTGTGATATACCATCACGTTCGCGAGGAGGAGTATTTGCCTCTTTATCGACTAAAGGGATAATCACGATTTATGAAGGTGAGAAAAAGTTCATTATCAACCCCGATGGTACCAAGACCCGAAACCAATGGTGGTCGCAGGATGGTTTAAACTTTGGAACCATGTGTATAACACCGGAGGGATATGCCTTATTGGACAAACTACAACTAATTGACGAAAACGGATTTTTCATTAAATAACAACTATGAGAACATCAAAAACACACCTGATATGGTGGGCAAATTGCTCGGACGCTGTAAAACGGATTATATTGGCGGAAGTTTTTCCGGAGTTTACTATTGATATGGAAAAACTTACATCAGATAACATCCGCCATATCTGGATTAGACAACAGGATTTACCTTGCTATAACTAAACAATAACTATATGACAGAAGCACAAAGAAAAACGGCCCTAGAAAGAATCGCGGAATTAACCAGTAGAAATACCGATCTGAACACAATCATCAATGTAAGTGAACTCTGGAATGCCTCTATACAGGTGTTACAGAATATCATTACTGAAAATGAAAAGACGATACAAGAACTGATAAAGGTTACCGATAAGCGCTATGAGTTCCTATTCAATTTTAAAGGTGGTGGTTGGAACAGCGAATGGGCGTATACTTTGGAAGAGGCACAGGAGCTGGCACGTAAAAACTATTCCGATCCCAAATACCGTGGAGTTTGTGATCCAGACTACAGCACCTTCCGAGTGAGTACTCCGGCAGACTATCGCAATCTGATGTCTATGTTCTATTAAAATTTAACAAAACTTTAACATTTAGAATTTGCTTAGTTCAAATATATTGGTTAATTTTAACTATCAATAAAAAATTAATAATCATTTAAATACAAACATTATGTCAAAAGGATCAAACAAAACAGTCGGACAAATTCAGGATAACGTATTAAACGGATTCGCACACGCAATCAGAAACGCTAAATTCGATACTTTAGGTGGAATCGCGCCAAGCTTTGCTCCAACTAAAACAATTGCTCGACCTGAACCTGCTAGAAGATTCTCGTTAAATGCTTGTACTCGACTAGGAGTTGCCACTATGCCTGCTGAACATGCATATTGCAAACCAAGAACAATCAAATCTAAAAAGAAATAATATATGGCAAAGAAAACCACCAAAGACTGTTTTGGAACTTCTTTCCATGATTACACGATTCGTGCTTCTTATAACGATCTTGTTCAAGCCATAGGAGAACCTCAGTACGCTGAGAATACCGGAAGGGATAAAGTAAATTACCAATGGGATATGGAGACTTCATACGGTAACCTGTTTACTATTTATGATTGGAAAGAATACCGTTGTGTCCGTGACAACACAATCATTGAATGGCATATTGGAGCACTATCCTCAGAAGACTCAGCGCTTGCTCAAAACGAGCTAGAAAATCTACTTAGCGAAATATCTTAAAACAAACAATATGAAATCTATGAATACCTTTAAGAAACGTCTACAAAAGGCATATGAAGCAAAAGACCATCAAGGTCCAATTTTCTTTCTTGTGATCATTGTGTTAAGTGTCTTACTCTATAAAACAATGGGATAATGGAAAACACATGGAAAAGAGTCAAGCTCCCAGAGCGTTCTCGACCTCAACTCAAAACCAAACAGAATACCTCGAATAATCCACTGACTTGGAATTGGACCGCTATCATAGCCTGGTCCCTAATCCTGTTTGTGGCGTACAACATATTCCGCGGTCTCTATCACTTAATCTTTTAAAATCTCTATACTATGCAATCAAACACAAACAGCCTTGATAACTCTAACCCGGTAGAAGATGAGGTCCTTGAAGGACAGGAACTCGGTGTATATGTGGATCCCATTTTGGGAACTACTTATGGGTTAAAGAATATAACTAATACAAGGGAATACTTGGAATACTTGGAGTTCCCTAACTTAAAACCTTAATCATGGCAGGAACCTATACTGGAGAAAACGGAGCAGATGCTGCTCTCAATAAAATGATCAAACATATGGACCGTAACGCACACCGCGGTCCTGCTAAAAAACAAACTATACTGTCTCAACTACAGGAGTTCTATCCTGATACTTGGCGGGAAGAACTTGCCGAGATGGTGAAGGAACGTGATGTGCCTGGCTATCTTGAGGCTAAGAAAGCTGCCAAGGCAGAGTTCACTCGAGAGTATTGGAACCAACCTCGTTATATGCTGGATGGCAATGATGGCGAGAAACGCTACGTGAGTAAAGCCATGGCTAAGTGGCAAGAAGAAAACTAACTATTCAACTTCCGTTTTTATATACAGTATCGAAGTCGATTTGTATTGGAGGTTACCGGGGAAGCGGTACCGGGAGGGATCTTGGTACCGCGGTAGTCGGTTCTCAGGAGTTAGAAAACGGTACTCCAGATACGCGAACACGATTAGTAACGGTACAGTACATTCAGAAAGTTACATTTATATACCATATATAAGATAATCTAAAGGACACAAAAAGAGTTTCGGTTTTTAAGTGTTTTTAACATTTGATTCCTTTAGAAGTATTCGCGAGATTAACAGATTAATAGTAGAACCAGGAACCGTAATGGAAAAGTTGAAAAGTGTACCCGTGAAACGGAGTGCCTTACCGCCACTATCAAAGAAGAATCGGGAGAGAGTGTACCGCGTACAGCGAGGACTCTCAGTTGGCTCAGAGGAGCTTTATAAGGCTGTATTAGAGCGGAGCGAAATGAGTACTGCGGAGGCTAAATTGATTACTGATGAGCATAGTCTACTATTCAAGAGTATATGGCGTTATTGGTTGTATACGGATAGTCGATTGAATATATTGGATAGTATGCGTTATAGTAGTTTATTAAGTTGGCTAGTATTTTTTGTTTTTATACTACCTATATGGATATGGAATAGTATCAAGAGGTGGGAACTTTTGGGGTGGGTGAAACGGATCGTGAGAGATCGACTCGGCAGGAAGAATGTAGAATAACAAATAAAAATTTTAGAGATATGAGCAAAGAATTTAAGGTCGTCATTGCACAAGATGAGAATGATACGGTTACGATTAGCGTAAGTTCCACAGGTTGGAATGATTACGAATTGGCAGGCATACAAGCCAAGTTGCCGAAGATAGTGGAAGATGCACTGCAGGAACAACATGCGGTGGTAGAGGAGGAAAAACGCAAGTGCTACTGTGGGCATACCACGACTTGTGAGTGCGAACCGATGAGAGATTCGAGTGATGAAGAGTAAGGTCTTTTATACCAATCCCTATAACTTACAAGGTGAGTTGGATAAGTGGTTAGCAGAGGTCAGTTTTGATGTGGAGATCATGAGTATGACGCAGTCTGAATGTAAAGATTATGTGCTATTAACTATTCTGTATCGAGATTAAAGTTTAACAAAAGTTTAACATAATTTGTTTGCTTGGCTTCTTGTTTTTGGTTAAATTTATACTATAATTAAAAAACAACAATATGGAAAATTACACTCAACTATGCGTCTGGCCTGGAACTCTATTAGGAGAAAATACACCGGCTGAAATGGAACAATGGTTCTTATCTGAAATGGGAGCTCGTATTAAGTATCACACGGAGGTTCAGACTCTGCCTGACTTGGATAGTGATGGCAATCCTGTTCCTGATACGGGTGGTCGTAATGATATATTCTTTTATGTTCATGCTGATGATATTGCTGAGTTTGCTGTAAAAAGATTCGCTATCGGTATTCGTTGGTGGGAAGATGTAGTCAAGTACAATGATAACAGCCATCTCTATACTGCAGAATTTTTGGCGGCTAATCCTACAACTTGGTAATATGAGCACAGCAACTCTTCCTATGGCAAAGTGCGAAAAGTGTAAAACTCCGTTCCCCACTCAACGTTACGAGATGGGTTATCGGAACTGTATAGAGTGCTCCGCGGAACCTAAATGGTCGGCGGTACCTGTGATTAATCACAAAACAGGTAATGAAGTTCAGATCGTCAAAGATCCTGAAGATGCTGCTGAGTTCCTTCATAAGAGTGCTCGTGTAGGCTTTGGAACTATGAGAGGTATGTCTTCTGGTTATAAACGCAAATCTAATGTTGTATCCGCACCAGCAGTGGTTCTTCCTGATGCGCCGCCCGCGGACAGAGTACTAAGTCGTAAGGCTCTACCTAATGAATATCCACAAGTAGGTGCCAAGGTTATGGCATATGTTGAGGCTGGGAAATGGGAAGAGGCAAGAGCTGAGATACAGACTGCTTTGGAAGAGAAAAGAATCTACGGTGTACATAGCCGCAGATTAACCGAAATACTTGATGCGCTTGAACTTAATAGGATATAATGGAAAAGACTAAACTAATAGCCGATGAACTATGGGATCACTATAGCGGTCTACCTAGTCCTCTGTGGTATCAGCAACCTAACGAACCTGAAGATGAAGAAAACAATACAGATCCTGTGGTTAATCCTGGACTTGATACTGCAAAAGATCAAGAGAAAAAGAAAAAGCAAATGGGATCTTTAATAGATAAACAAACTAAAAAATAAATATGAGACCACCGTGCCCTCCTTTTAGTCCTTGTTGGTGTGAACAGAATCCTACCAACCCAAGATGCTCAGAAACACTATTACTATCAAGTGAAATATTTTCAGCAATAGTGTCTTTGTTAATAATATATGCAGTACATAAATTCCTTAAAAACAAATTAAAAAATGAGTAGTATAAAAATTTTAACAATCCACATCCTATTATTACTTGCTATCACAGTAACATCATGTAACCCATTAGCGCCGTCTGAGCCACCTGGACCACCTAAACCTGTGGTAGTAACTACAGAAAACCATAAAGCTAAAAATATTGAATACATTACCGGTGAATTACACACCACTGGACGTAGCCTTGGTTTATACAAAGTAACCTTAGAAGATGGTAGAGAAGTTCTACTATACAATGATGCTAGAGGTATTGCAATGGTACAACTTATTAAATAATCTGATATGTTTTTAGCACTTACACCGCCTGGAGAAGGTATGGACGCAAACACAACAATATTTATGTGTGTATTCTGGGTTTGCTTTGCGGCAATCATCATCACACTAATTAAAAGTAAAAGATAATGAAAGATTGGATAAATTGGGATAAAGCAGTAGACATTGCTTTAATTGCGGGTATTGTGTATTTAGCAGCAACTGACAAAGATGGTTGGGGCTGGTTAGTTTTCCTATTACTTATAAAGAACTAATGAAAAAGAAACCTGACTTGGTTGTATGGGACGACGTAAAAGGTTATGACTCAAAGACAAAGGAGTACGGGACTTCTGTAAGTGCTCCGTCATTTGATGTGCCTAATGTTCCGCTGTTCCGCAGTCAAGCATCTCAACGAATGATGCACGCTTTCAACCGTGAGCAGGAAGAGATTAAGCAAAAGATTGAAAAGATGTATGAAGAATACAATACGTCAATCATGGTATGGGAGGCAAAGATCTCGTTTGAGCCTATCATTGGCAAATCTTATTACCTATACAACTTTGACGGTGAACTATCTTTATCACTAATAGGACCAACTGAATGGAACCGCGGTGATAAGTTTGTTGGTGAATACGTCTTAAACCTAGATAATAAATGGATAGAAATAAAATAATATGGAAGATACAAACTTTGAGCGCAGCGCTCACGACCACGTTGTAGGAATGATACGAGAAAAGATTGAAGAGATTAAGGAACTTGCAAAGAAGCAGTTTGTTATGGATTCCACTTCAATACACGGTTTTGACCACTGGGAACAAGTTCTGATAAATGGACTAATGCTTTCAATGCAAAGTGGCGTAGACCCAATCGTAGTGGAATTATTTGCTTACCTACATGATTGTAAACGTGAAGATGATCATCAAGATCCTGAACACGGTGATCGCGCTGCTGATTATGTAATGGAATTACGAGGCTCTGGTGATTTGGACTTCTTGACCCATTTACAGTATTCTTTACTGTGGGAGGCTTGCCGTTTACATCATACCGGAGTTACTTCTGATGAGCCCACTATAGGTGCTTGCTTTGATGCAGACCGTATTGAGCTGATTCGTTGTGGAATTACTCCAAAGTCTTATTTAATGAGTACTGCTATGGGTATAAGAATTGCACAAAAACTTGAACAGCATAAAAAATTTATACACGTTAATGGAAACTAAACCGCATGCTCTTAATATAAACACTATACCAATTTAATCATGAAAAGATCTGATAATACATTTGCAGCTGTTATGTTCATAGGGATGGTAATCTTATCGTGTATTGTTGGATATGTTGTGAACAACTTACTAAATAGTTTATAAAATGAAAGAAGAAGGTTCAAGTCCTTGCCGACCGATAAGGGTGAGTAATACGTAATGGCAAAATGGTATGTCACCCTGTGAAAAGGTCGTATTGTTACAGGTTCGAATCCTGTCTCATCCACTAAAACATTTAAAATATGAATAAAGAAGACGCAAAAACATATCTTATTGAGCTATATGAATCTCAAATAGCGGATTTAACTATGATGTCAAAGATTGAGTTAGGTGATGATGTAATAGAAGAAATCATTAGACTTAAGAAAGTTATCAATGAATAATATGAAAAAAATCATTTACTTATTTTTGCTTGCAACAACAACACTGGTTGCACAAAAGAAAAAGGAAACTTATGAATTGCAAGTTGATGATGTGACATGCAAGATAGTAAAAAATCAAGTCATTATCAATTCTGCTGTTCTTAAAGCTGATCGTCGAGTTTTGCTTATATCTGATAAAGATACTATTTATGATATTCGCAAAACGGGTAAGTTTCAGAAAACAGTCACTATGAAAGAATTCCCTCTTGTTTTGGAAGTATATACATATAACAAAAATGGAGGTTGGTGTATGAAATCACAGTTTTATTGGACATACACAATGTATTATGATTAAAAGTTTAACAAAAATTTAACATAATTTGTTTGCTTGGCATGTATATAATGGTTAATTTTGCTCTATAATTAAAAATAACCGTTATACATGAGAAAACGCCGTTCCGACAGAAATCATATCATTTACAAAATTGACAATACTTGTACTGGTGATTTCTATATAGGAGTAACTGTTTTAAGAGGCAAGGCTTATCTTGGGTCCATTAAATTGCGATTGAAACAACATATCAGTCGAGCACAAACTCAAGATCTTCAATGGGCGCTATGCGAATCTATTCGCACTTATGGACCGCAATCATTTAGCATTTCAATGTTAGAGATCGTCCGCGGAAAGCGACCAGCTCATTCTCGAGAAACAGAACTTATAAAGGAAATGCAACCTCGTTTAAACACAACATCAGTAAACATTTAAAAACAAAAGAAAATGGTAAAAAGAAAAAACAGCGGAGGCATTGGAATTGGGATGATCCTATTCTTAATCTTCATGACATTAAAGTTAACAAAGCATATTGATTGGTCTTGGTGGTGGGTAACCGCTCCTTTATGGATTCCTGCACTACTTGTCTTAGGAATAACATTAATCACAATCGTGCTTGTGCTAATATTTGGTAACAATAAAAAACAATATAAATGAGAACACTAAACGATTCAGTATCAGAAGCTATTAACACGGACCAAGTAGTTAAAACGCCAAAACCACAAGAAAGACTGTTTGAGTGGAATGAAGTAGTTGCAATCGTATCGGAATTTGTATGGAGGGATGTACCGCCATTGGAAAGTGAAGATGAGGAAGAAACTGCACACGCTTACCGATTAAGGCTGAATGATTATGCAGAACAAGAAGTTCTAAAGATTATGTATGCGCCAACGCCAGAAGTCTAAACATTAAAATTTATCTAAAATGAAATTAATCGAACAAATAAATGCTGACTACATTTCTGCATTTAAAGCAAAAGACGCAGTTACAAAGTCTGCTTTAAGTGGATTAAAAGCAAAAATACAAGATGCTGAAAAAGCAAAACATGCAGGACCAATCACAGATGACTTGGTGTTAAAAGCAATAATTTCAGCAGTAAAGACAAGATCGCAATCCATTGCTGAATATGAAAAAGCAGGAAGAACTGACCTTGTTAACACAGAAAAGGCAGAATTAAAAGTTATTGAAAAGTACTTACCAGCTCAACTTAATCCTGAAGAATTAAGATCTGCGGTGCTTGAAGTTCTTGCTTCACTTCCTGAAGGACCAGCTCAAAAGAGAATTGGTATGGCAACTGGAGCTATGAATAAGAAGTACGCAGGGCAGTTTGATAATGCAAACTTACAAGAAGTACTTAAAGAACTTGTGTAAAGTTTAACAAAATTTTAACATTTAGAATTTGCATGGTATGACCATTTTGGTTAATTTTAACTATCAATAAAAATTAACCATTATGGACAAATCAGAGTTAATCAGCAAGATCAAAACCAAAAACTATTCTCAAGAACAACTATTAGGTTGGATAAATGCTATGCCGGGTGGAACAACTACAAGAAAACCTATCAAGATTAAAAAAGGTGATGTATTCATGCACCCAGTTTTTCAACATCCGTATGTATTCCTTGAAAAGAAAAATGGATTTTGGCTTTGTGGTTTAATCACATCTGAACCAACTTGCACAGAGATACTTGAACCTTGTAAGTCTAGGTTCTTCTCAACTAACTATATAACTCGAGTATTCTTTACTCAGACTACCGCTGTGGGTTCCTTTGTAAATACTTATGATAATCCAAAACATCTTAAGGAAGTAACCGCTAAACTAAAATCTATCATATCATAATATGAAATACATAATAGCCGGTGGGCGTAACTTTAGAGACTTCCCTCTTCTATGGGATACTTGTGAAAAGATTATCATCAATGATACTGATGTAGAAATCGTAAGCGGAACTGCTAATGGCGCAGACAAACTTGGTGAACACTATGCCCGTCTTAAAGATTATCCTGTTAAGCAATTTCCTGCTGACTGGTCATTAGGTAAGCAAGGTGGTTACATTCGTAACGCAGAGATGGCTGACTATGCTGATATTCTGATAGCATATTGGGACGGTGAAAGCCGAGGCACCAGTCATATGATTAATCTTGCAAAAGATAAAGGACTGACTGTTCATGTGATACAATACTTATAAATTTGTTAATTTTAACTATCTAAATAAAAATGAAAAAACTAATCTTATTATTTGCAGTTGCAGTATTAGCAACATCTTGCATGGAATATAAACCTGCACAAACTACATCTACTGAAGGAAACGGCTTTGCTGTTGAATATCTGTTTACCAAAGACAGTGTAAAGGTTTACCGCTTTCGTGATGGTGGAAGAACTCATTACTTCACCACAAGAGGAGAAACAATCACAACACAGAAGTCAGGCAAAAATTCACGCAGACCTGAAAACATTCAGTAATATGAAAAAACTTATCCTACTTGCTTTGCTTGCGACCAGTTGTTCAACAGTACAAGTTGCACAACAAAATAGAACTAAAAGATATCTTGACCGCAAGCTAGAAAATACGCGTAGGCAGTTTGCTATCGTGAATAACCAAATCATTATATTTGAAAATTCTCAAGTTAATGACAGTATAAACATAAACTTATAATCATGGAACTAATTTATTTTTTACTTATTACCTTTGGGTCAATTTACGTGATCTTTTCTTTCTCATCTATTATGGTGCAGATGCCAAAATACAAATTTTACAAACCAACGTATGAAGCTATCAAGTCAGGCACTTATGTGTTTGCTTCTCAGAGCGAATCATATGTCACATTCAGACCGTCTGATAAAAAAGAAGAATGGTGGTCTGATGATGAGATCCTATTCTTTTATGACAAGTGGTCAAAGAAAAAAGAATCCATTAAACTTTTAGGAAATCGTAATTACATACACGGAGGTTTCTCTAATACGTTTGATCTTTACACTTCATATTGGTTTAATAAGTTACATAATCTTGCAAAAACCAAAATAACAGCTCCTATTATGAAAGAAGCTGAATTACCTACCACAGATCTTGCGCATGAACCTGTTAAAGATAAGAGCAATATTCTACAATAATCCAATTAAATGTAAAGATATATAATAGAAATATTTTACATAGATGAAAAAGACGGATTTTATTAATCGTCATAGCGGTCTACAAGTTAGTCAATCCGAACTTGAAAGAAAGTGGAGAATAATGCAAGAACAACAAGAAAATGACAATTTGTTAGAAGCATTACACTATCAAAATAACATTGCAATGGCAAATGGCACTGTTAACCCTTCCATAAATCTATTTATGGAAGATGATTACATTGATGATTATCTTTTATAAAAATAAAAATACAAAATGACTCATAAAATTACGGTTAGAAACATGGAATATGTTGCCGATGACCAAAAGGCAATCATTGATGTTTCTTATAAGGTAACCTTCTACGAGAAGTATTTGCCAACACCTGAAAGCACAGAAGAAAGAACAGAGTACGCTACATACTTTGATACATTAATTCTTCAACCGCCAGGAGAAACTTTTATTCCTTTTGAGGATATCACAAAAGAAGTCCTAATAGAATGGATAGAAGAATACGGAGATTTGAGTAAACTTAAAGCGCAAGCTTATAAGGAAATACACTCTAAAATCTCAGGAATAAAATACAAAAGTTTTCTATGAGTTTAGTAACAAGACAAGGCAAAGGAAGTAGATTAACTTCCCAAGAAATGGACAATAACTTGCTGTACTTGCAAGAATTAGGATATTCAAATAATCCTATTGTTCAAACGTATCTGTTAGCAAAACAATACACACCGTACTTATATTTCACGGAACCTACATACACTATACCTTTTTCAGAATATGGTGTGTTTATACCATATCAAGAAGGTATGTTATTACCTGACACAGGATTTTATACTATTGCATCTGTGGAAACCAGTTTAAAACTTGCGGAAGCAATTTATCTAAACTCAAATAACAGTTTTAAATGGGAATTTGCTAAAAGATTATTTAAGATAGATTCTACAGCAAAGTCCTGCGGAGCTTCTGTTGAAACTTATCTTAAATTGGCTGAAGCTTACAGGAATTGGGGTAATATAAAGACTAATTTCAATAAAGACTTTGTAGAAAGCTTTAAAAACCTCAAAGCTTTTGATGCAAAGACATTCGGAAATTATGAATATTTTGATAGAATCTTAGATAAAGGAATTGTGGAATGGGGAACTATAGGAGGTAAATCACAAATTGATACTCTAATTGAACTTACGTCAAAAATAGTTAGAACTAATCCACAAACGGGGGTTGAAAACCTTGATCGTATATTAGACCTTGGAATTGCTATTATAGACACAAGAAAGTTTCCAATTCTTACTGCTGAAGAAAATCCAGTTGGTCCTAGAAACGGACTATTAGTAATGAGCGTTGAACAATGTAACCGTTACTTGGAATCACAGTTACAAGACGCTGTACCAGTTTAAAAATACAAATAAATATGAACATATTTGATTACATCAAAGACAATTTTTTAAATTACAATTCACAATCAGACTTAGATCGTGTATTGGATAAAGGATTTGTCATTCAGAATGACGGTACGTATTTTAACATACCAGGGATTCAAACAGAAGATGGTAGTACGCTTTACTTAATATGTAGAGCTTCGCAAGGATATTATATTACAAACTTTTATCCAGAGTTAGCTGCATATCTTCCTAAAGAAGATGAAAGTGCGCCCGATACGTTTCCTATTGGGTTTTCACAAAAAATGAATTCTGTTAAGACAAAAAATTTAAAAATTAGCAGCTTTCCCGTGGGCATCAACATTGATGAAGGAAATGCATCAGTACCTGCATAAAAATAAAATTAAAATATGAGCAGTATCACAGGAAATGTCAAATCCTTTGTATTTGACAAAAACAGAACAATAACTTTTTGGGCAAAAAATTCACAAGAGGCGACTAGAAATGAAATTGCGTGCATAGTTGGAAGTGTTGATGATAATCTTGAAGTGACAAGTTTTTCGCAGGAATACACAGCTTTGACATCAGAATCATCAAGTTCTTTTTTATTAGTTGATAATAAATTATTTGCATTTGAAAAGATTTCATCAAATTCATTCATTATTGTAACATACGTTATTCAAAGCGGTTGGGCAAAAATTTTCTATAGAATTGGGACACTAAACAATCTTAATTTAACATTTTCACCACAAGTAGAAATTAACAGAAATGAACTCAGAGGAGAAACTATTAAAATAGTACTTGTTAATAACAAAGCACATATTTTTTATGCGGGTAGAGAAGGTGAACTATTTAGTATTAATACAGACAGCGGCACTGAAACCGTTTGGGAGTTTAATGAAAACCAAATAACAGAATTTGCAGAACACAAAATTGATGCAACATTTTTAAATAACAAATTAGTTCTTGTAGGCTATCAAGGAAACGGTACATATTCCCCAACAATATTAATTGCAAATTATGTAAATGGCGCATTTATTACTGAGTCGGTTACTCTTATGAATGATGTAAAGGTTGCGGGAGGCCCTCTTTTTTATATTGAAGGAAACTTCTGTCCGCAACTATGCACTGGAGTTTTCTTTACAGAGACAAATAAGTTTTTCCTATCATTTGCGGATAATTTTGCAACATTCCCCGCATAAAAATAAAATTACATTATGAAAGCATATTTTTTTAACATAGAAAAAGATACTGAAAATAAAGAAGTGCCTGTACTTGAAACTTATCAATCACTTGCTAGAACTCAGAATGAAGGTAGATCAGTCTGGGACAACAAGATTTTGCCATGTGAATTTAGTTATGACATTAAAACCGGAGAACTAATATTTACTAATTGGATAGCACAAACAGGGGCAGTACCTGCATAAAAAATAAATTACAGTATGATATCATATAAATTAGTAAACGGAAAATTTGAAAAGCAAGCAGATATAATTCATGCACAGTTTTCTTTTGATCAACAGATAAATACATCCAGTGAAGGTAATTCTGCTCGTGGCGGAGTGGATTCTTTACGAGACATATCACCTCTTCGGGATGGATTAGCGGTAATCACTACAAAACAAGGGCTATCTGTTATTCGTGCTAAAGATGCAAAGTTAACTGCTAACACTTTAACATTAAAAGAATTGCAAGATCAAATTAGAAATGATAATTCACAACCTGAAAGATACAATACTTATGAAGTATCAGGAACTTCACAATTTGATAAGTTGGGAGACATTTTTAGTTCTCAAATTTTACAAAAAGGTATTATGATCTATAATCGTCCTGAAGATAATATTATTATGTTATCTTCAGTAGAAACGGGAATGAAACTAATTGAAGCGGTGAATTACACACCTTCGCCAGCATAAACATTTTTAAATTGTTAATAACTTTAGACCCACAAATTTTTATTTGTGGGTTTTTTGTATTAATTTTAACTATCAAATTAAAACAACTCTATATGGAATCAATCGTGGTTACTCTTACTGATGCTGCTGCTAAATCATTTCAAAAAGATCTTAGAGCAAATGCTATTGCATACCAAGGTCAGGTGGGAACATCTTACTACTTTTTGGAAAACTCTCCTAAATTGCGAATGGCAATTCAACTTGTTAAAGAACGTTTTGGTTCTAGAGCAATTACTGTTAAACCTCTAGACTAATGAAAACTATCTACTTACTTCTTACGTTTACTACATTTGCATTTGGGCAAAAGACTTACGTAAACGGTCAAGAAGGGATAGAGATGTTCTATAAAGGTAAAGACACAACTGTGGTTTATCATCAACATCAAGCTAAGATGGAAATTCGTGGTGAGGTTGCTTTGTCAATCCTTAATGATTATCTTAAGACAAAGATGCCTGGTGGTATTAAAAAAGTTTGCACAAGTCGTGGTGAAGTAACTGGAATGTTAACGATAATTCGTAGACCAAAAATGGTCGTTTTGGATTTTCAATACATATCTATTCTATGGGATGATGGAATCCTAGAAAAAGCAATAAAGAAAAAGAAACAATGATATTTAAAGTAACCGGCATATTGGAATTTGCTCCCGAGAACAAAACTCGAAAGCACAATAGTCAAGCATCTTGGAAAAGAGTTGCTATGATTATGGTCCCCGGTGATCTTACATCATACTATTCTTGGTTTGTGAAAAAAAGATATAATTTAGAATTGAACAAACCTATTCGTGGTGCCCACTTAACAATCATTAATGATGCTGACCGTGAAGCACCTATGTTTGAAGAAGCAAGAAAACTATATGATGGTAAAGAAGTCAGTTTTTATCTTGACCCATCTGTAAGAACCAATGGTGAACACTGGTGGTTACGTGCTTACTGTCCTGAAGGTGAAGATATTCGCGAGGCTTGCGGATTAAGACGAGATCCGTACTTTCCATATCACTTGACTATCGGATATGCAAATGAAAAGGTACTACCGCATTCACAATACATACACGAGTGCATTCAATTCTTTGAGAACACTCAACCAAGATTATCTTTTGAAGAACACGAGATTTATGAATTTAAACTATAAGAAAATGAAACAAACATTTATCCACATCCTATTAGGATTTTTCATTGCCACTACGATTGCGGCAGGAACTATGGCAGTAACAACTACTAAACCAGCTACACCTCGAGCAGTAATCATTAAAAATTTTGATAATTCTAGAGAAGCTGTTGAATATACACGAAAGGCTGTTGCTAAAGGTTGGATTATAAAATGTATCTCAACCAATGATGCAAGTAATGCTTCTTTTACCTCAACAATAATCGTATTGGAAAGCTATTAAAGTTTAACAAAATTTTAACATTTGGAATTTGCTTTGCTTCTTTATTATGGTTAAATTTAACTATAATTTAAAAACAAAATATAATATGGGAACAATGGCACAGGACTTTGCGGAACTAATGAAAAAACAAGAGCAATTCATGAATGATACAATCGCTCAATTACCAGCTCCAAAAAACAAAGGTTACATGGGAAACAACATCGTTATCTTGGATTATTCTAAAGAAACATTTGCTACCGCTGTAGCCGCTACGGAAAAACTTGACTCAAACCAAATGAGAGTAACTACTTTTCCAGCTAAGAACCGTATCTCTATCATATTCTAATCAAACAATTTAAAACTATACATGACACCAGATTTTTTAACAGAGAAGGAAACAACTAAAAACGGATTAAGAGTTTTCAGAGATGAAAAAATTCGAACCACTTGGAAAGTATCATTTGCATCAGGTAGATTCTATCGAGATACTGATGATCTTTATGCAACACAGGATATTAAATTTGATGCTGACTTGCCACAAGAAACTGTTTTAGAACAGCTTTATGAAAAAGCAACAAAGTATCGAAAAAGAGTGATTAAGGCTGGTGGCTGGAATGTTACAAACTGTTACGGCGGTTCAAGACATATAACTTTATAAATTAACTTTATGAAAATAATTTACATGGAAGACACAATTAAATTGCTGTCTGTCAAAGATCCTGGCCACCTTAAAGAATTAGTTAAACACAACCCAATTCCAAAAGAAACCGAAACTGTTAAGTATTTTCTAATAGAAGAAAAAGATTAAGAAAACAAGAACTTTTTAAACAATATTTAATATAATAAATACAGATTCTTATTGGTAGGATAAAACATTCCTCCAATTTATTCTGTATGATTACTTAACTACATACGGGTATGTTAAACATTAAGTAAAATTCCGGGATAAGCCGAAAACCGTTATTAGAGTAGGCACAAAAATAAAACTAAAATATGAAAAAATTCTTATTATTTGCGATGATGTTATTCGCATTTCAGTTGAGCTCTGCTCAAACATTCGCTAAAGGCGATACTTTTGTAGAGGGAACAGTAAAGTTTGTAACGTCGGACGATGTAAAAACTTTTAACTTTAATCCTTCAGTTGGTTACTTCTTAACTGACAAATTTGCTGCTGTGTTTAATATAAACACTCAAAGTACTAAAACTGCAGGTGTACAAACATCCGATTCTTTTGGGGTTGGCGTTGCTGGTAGATGCTACTTCTTCAGTATTGGAGAACACTTCAGAGCATTTTCACAATTAGGAATATCTACAAATGATGACAAAGCAGCTGATACAAAATCTACAAATATTAATTTAGGACTTGGTGCAAACTATTTCGTATCTAAGAACTTATCTTTAACTTTATCAGTGGTTGACTTAGCATCATATGCATCTGTTAAAACCGGCAATGCTTCTGCAGTAAACACCACAACTATAGGATTTTCAGGTGTAACGAATCCGTTTACAACTCCTACTTTCGGTTTGAACTACCGCTTCTAATATATAAAAGAAAAACATACCCAAAAGCCTCAACTTAATTGTTGAGGCTTTTTTTATAAGTTGTTAAAACTGAATGCCATAGATTGAATATAAATACTAAATAACTACCTTATGAACCACGAAGACTACGCACGCATGCAAAAGGAATTTAGAATTGCTAACTGGCTACTAGGTCTTGCTTTTATTTTTCTTGTAACAATTGGTATTACGTTATCGTGTACATCAATGAAAAACATTTGTGATGATGGAATTAAAAGAATAAACGGTGAAGTTATTTACGCGGTTCCATCACTAAATAATCAAAGAACTGTTACGATTAAAACCGATACAGGATATGTTAAAATCTACAGAGTCCCTATGGAACAGCCACTGGTTAATATCCCGGTCTGTAAGGCACATGGTAGATGGTATTGGGTTATGCCTTAACTCAATTTACTAAGTTCATTAAAAGTCATTAAAATAACACAAATATTATGTCAGTGGAGAAAACATCACAAGAATGGTATGATGAATTGCGCAAAACATCAAATATCACCATCATGGACCCGGACGGGTGGGACCGCACAAACTACAAGTATTCATTTACTGAGGAACTTATCACTAAAGAAAAGTTTGAAGAAAGACTAGCTCAATCTACTGTTAAAGGTAATATTAATGAAATGCTAAAAAGTTAATTATGAAAGAAGTACAAAGAATAAAAGAGTTGGTTGCTGAATATTTGAATAACACGGCAAATGGTAAAGCTCTCTTAAAAATGCATTCATTAAAAGATAAAAGTATTTGGCAAATTTTTGGTGAAGATCCTGACTGTCATACACCGGGTGAAGTTAAACCCGAAGTTCTACTTACAACAGTCCAAGGAACATTAGAACAAGCACTTAGAGTTGCTTGTTCGTTTCCATATTTTTATAAGATGGGTTGCGGCGGAAGAATAAATGAAGTAAAGATTAACATATCATATGATAGCGTATAATGGACTTAAAATTACTTAATTGGGATAAAATTGTAGACGCTTACACGGAAGAACTTGTTGGCAAAAAATTTGTGTATAAGTCAAAATACGGCGGATATACATTTGGTGAAGTTGCTAGTGTTTTTACCACCACTTCTATTATGTATGATAGCGAAACTACAAAACAATTTACATGGGCCGTAAAGCAAGCTAAAGGTAGAAAGACTGACGAGCCGAAACCTGTGCGTGATCCATCTGTTCCTAAGTTTAGCGCAAGTAATAACAAGATACAAATAAAGTCGACAAGCGGTAATGTTTATGAATTAAATGAATTATACTTTTTAAGTAAAGGACCAGAATATTCCACAGTATAACATAAAAGATAAAGATGAATAAAACTTATATATGTATAGATTTTGACGGAACGTTAGTAACACATGATTATCCAGAAGTAGGCCAAGAACTACCTGGCGCAGTTGAAACTTGTAAGGCACTTATTGCTGAAGGACATCAACTTATACTTTGGACAATGCGAAGTGGAAAAGAATTACAAGATGCAGTTCAATGGTGTTTTGAAAGAGGGATAACTTTAGTAGGTGTGAACAAAAATCCTACACAAGAAAGCTGGACACAATCACCAAAAGCATATGCAAGTATTTACATTGATGATGCTGCTCTTGGTGCACCACTAAACTATAATCCTACTTTTCATAGCCGCCCTTATGTAGACTGGGTTAGAGTAAAAGAACATTTAATTAATATGAATGCACTATCATAATGGGATTCTATCTTAAGCAATTACCATCTGCTAAAAAACTTAAAGAAAAGAGAGAAGAACTACAAGACGATGATAAGTTTCTTACTTGGGTGTATGGAAAAAGTGATGCATTCATAGGTTCAATCAAATCATTTAAGTATTTAAAAAGAGTTAAGAATGAAAGGAAAACTAAGAATAAACAACATAACTCAGAAGTTTGAGATTTTAGCTGAAGATGGTAAAATCTATCCACTTGATGATAGATTCCAAGGTTGGCATTGGATATACGATGGATGTGAAGTAAATTATCATTTAACAAATAAGTACACGACTGATGATTCAAAATGTAAATGTTTAGACAAGTCTTATGAAGATACTTTAACTTGTAAACATTTTGTTGGCGGCGGCATAAATGACTGCATGCAAATTGATTCAATCATTCATAAAGTAGCCGCGCTTGAATGGCCAAGAATGACACTTGAAGAAATGGAAAGTGTTGATTCTTTTGTATTAGAGTTTCATAAGTTTGCAAGTAAGTATCCTGATGATGAACCAACAAATGAAGAAATCTTAAAAGAATTTAAAGAAATTAATGGACTTACTAAGCCAAGACTTTGGTAAACTGCCACAAAAGACTCGAGTAGTCAATTTATATAAAGAACCTTATGACATCTATATCGGTAGACCTGGTAAAGGTGTCAGCGGTTACTTTGGTAACCCAATCCCTCTCCGACCTGGAAATTCACGCGGTTCAACTCTAGACCGCTTTCGAGAATACTTTTTTACAAGATTAGAACAAGATCCTGAATTTAAGGCTCATATAATGACATTAAAAGGTAAAACTTTAGGATGTTTTTGTAAACCCAATGCCTGCCACGGAGATATCATAGCAGAATACCTAAATTCTATGGATGATCTCTAATTAACACAATTTGCTTCCAAGATAAATAAATAAAGAAAATTAGAACTCAGATTTGGAAGCAAGAGTTATCATAGGACAAGCATATGATCCTTCATACGGTCTGTCATCAAAAACTGGAACATATTACGTTGTGGATGCTGGATCTATACCAGCAAGACAAGACGGGAAATGGTTTACAGAGGCAGGAGAAGAAACTATGTTTTCTCCTATAGATGCATATGTATGTGTAGGAGCCACCGGTTCTCCAGGTAACTGGAGCGGTGTTACAGGTGGTTCTGTTTATACGGTACCTCTTTTTGCTGTACAAAAAGTTTATGATACTGCATCTTGTTGTGGCACAGGCCCAGCAAATATAGAACCAAGAGTAATTGTAGGTCAATCATATGATCCTTCTTTTGGTTTATCTGATACATCAGTAACTTATTATGTAATTGACAGCGGTACTGTCCCAGCTCGTAAAGACGGTAAGTGGTTTACAGAAGCTTCTGAAGATACAGAATTTATTGCGGTTAACACTTATTTATGTGTAGGTGCCACTGGATTTACTGGTAACTGGAGTCCTATTCCTAATAATCCTGTTAAAAATGTTCCACTTTTTGCAACAACACAAATTTTGCAATGGGAATCATGCTGTGGAGGTGGAGGTACAGGCGGTGGGGGTACAGGTCCGCAAGGTCCTACCGGTGTTACAGGTCCTACCGGTGTTACAGGTCCGACTGGCTTAACAGGTCCGACTGGCTTAACAGGTCCTACCGGTGTTACAGGTCCTACCGGCTTAACAGGTCCGACTGGCTTAACAGGTCCTACCGGTGTTACAGGTCCGACTGGTGCAAATGGTCTTATTGAATTTTACTATCAAACAACTAGGCCTGTCCCTGATCCTTCAACTTTAGGAGCTCGTTGGATTGATAGCGATAACGGTATAGAATATGTATGGGTTTTTGACGGCACTTCATATGTATGGATGCAACCTACACAATTAGGTAGTATACGTTACCAAGCATCTTATATAAATAATTTAACTTATTCACCAACGTTTTCATATGAATATTATGGTGTTACATACATGGGTGGTATTTGTACTATTACTTTGCCGTTAGGAAATGTTCCTGATGACGAAGGAAGATTTATAACTATTGCTGATGAAGTTGGAGGAATAAGTAATGGGGGTAGAGGTATTCTAGTGCAAGGACAAGGAGGGCAACTAATTAACGGGTCTTCTTCCGTGTTAATGAAATTAGAAAGAATGTCATTAACATTCCTATTCAGAAACAACTCTTGGAAAACAATATAAAGAAATATGTCATATACTTACACAGATGAAATAAAATTTGCAAACACCACTAACTTTGATGCTTTTGGCAGGTTAAGGGTAAGTAACCCATTCACATTATTTGATTCAAGTAATAGGTTTGCTGATAACGGTCTTTGGTCTACAGCTACCGCTTCATCTGGAACTGCTACATTTAATTCTGCACAAGGGCTAGTTGATTTAACTGTAACTGCAGCTCCAGGCTCTGAGGTTATTAGAGAAACTACTAAAGTATTCTCATATCAGCCTGGCAAAAGTTTGTTAATACTTTCCACATTTGTAATGAATGCTGCTAAGACTAACCTTAGACAAAGAGTTGGTTATTATGGAACAGATAATGGCTATTATTTGGAACTTAACAACACCGCGGTAAGTTTTGTAGAAAGAAGTTTTGTTACAGGAGCGGTGATAAATACATCTGTTGCTCAAGCAAGTTGGAATGTTGACCCAATGAATGGTTCAGGACCAAGCGGTATAACGCTTGATTTAACAAAAGCACAGATCTTATTTATGGATCTTGAGTGGTTAGGCGTAGGTACAGTTAGAATAGGGTTTGTAATAGATGGCAAATTTTATGTTTGCCACAAGTTTCAACATGCTAATGTAATTGCATCAACTTATATTACAACAGCTTCATTACCATTAAGATATGAAATAACAAATACCGGTGCTACAAGCGGAGTTAGTACATTAAAACAAATATGTTCCACTGTATTGTCTGAAGGTGGTTATGAACTTAATGGATTACAACAAGCTGTTGGTATTCCTATTAATGTCCCGAGAACATTAGGAACAGCAGGAACGTTCTATCCTGTGATAAGTATACGTTTAAAGACAACAAGATTAGACGGAATTGTTATTCTTTCTGCTATTTCTGCAATGCCAATTAGTCAAGGTAATTACAATTGGCAAATTATAGCAACAGGAACTACAACAGGTGGGTCTTGGGTAAGTGCAGGAACAAACTCTTGTGTAGAATATAATATAACCGGCTCCACTTTTGCAGGTGGTAGAATACTTGCAAGTGGATTTTTTAATGCAACAAATCAAGGATCAAGTCAGATTGATCTCTTAAAAGAAGCGTTATTTAAGTTTCAATTAGAAAGAGATGGTTTAACATCTACACCATTTGAACTTACTCTTGTAATTGCTTCTGATAGTGCCAGTGATACAGTTGTTGCATCATTAGATTGGGAAGAAATATCACGATAAAAAAGATTAAAGTATGCCAATTAGTTTTCCGTTATCGCCTTCAATAGGTCAAATTTACACACTACCAACCGGGGAAGCTTGGGAATGGAATGGGTCCGCATGGCAGACCTTGGGTTCGCCGGGGATAACTGGTCCTATAGGACCAGCTGGTCCGCAAGGTGTTACAGGCCCAACCGGTGCTCCAGGAACTGCAACTAATACTGGAGCAACTGGACCTCAAGGACCGGTTGGTGGTGGGACAGGTCCAACTGGTCCGACTGGATTTACTGGAGTAACTGGTCCTACTGGTGCACCAGGTACCGCAAGTAATACCGGAGCAACTGGTCCTACTGGTTTAACGGGACCAACTGGCCCTCAAGGATTTACTGGAGTAACTGGTCCTATTGGTTTAACAGGACCAACTGGCCCCCAAGGATTTACCGGAAACACAGGAGCTACTGGACCTACTGGTGATTCAGGTGATACAGGTCCAACTGGTGATACAGGCCCTACAGGTCCAACAGGCCCTCAAGGTTTTCAAGGAACTACTGGCCCAACTGGTACACAGGGAGTTACGGGTCCTCAAGGATTTCAAGGTACAACCGGTCCTACTGGTAGAACAGGACCCACTGGCCCTACTGGCATTACTGGAGCGTATGGCGCTAATACCTTACCTTGGGCATTTGGAACAAACACAAATAGCGGTCAATTTTCTCCAGTATCATCTGGCGGTCCTGGCGGTATTGCTAGTATAGTAAACTTTTACCTTAACAAAAACTCAATGTTAGGTTATAGCGGTATTGCTGGTACAGGAAATAATGCCAATACATGGCTATCATCTATTCAAATAGGTTCTAGGTTTCAAATTGTTTCCGTTGAAAACACTCAAAATTTTGGTATTTTTTCAGTAAACAGTTTAACTGACAATGGTACATGGTATGATGTAGGCGTTACATTAGTGTCAGCAAATGGCAATTTAGGTGGGTCATTATCATTATATGCCTTTTCATATTCATTATATGGTCCTACTGGTCCTACAGGTAGAACTGGTCCAACCGGTCCTACAGGCCCTCAAGGATTTACTGGACCTCAAGGATTTACCGGTCCTCAAGGATTTACTGGTCCTCAAGGATTCCAAGGATTCACTGGTCCAACCGGTCCTCAAGGATTTCAAGGTACAACAGGTCCTACAGGTCCTCAAGGATTTTCGGGTCCTCAAGGTTTCCAAGGTGAAACTGGCCCACAAGGATTCCAAGGTATAACGGGCCCAACTGGTCCTCAAGGATTCCAAGGAACAACAGGTCCTACTGGTCCTCAGGGAGTTCAAGGAATAACTGGTCCTACTGGACCGCAAGGATTCCAAGGTACGACTGGTCCTACTGGTCCGACAGGCACGCAAGGATTTACTGGTCCTCAAGGATTTACTGGTCCTCAAGGATTTACGGGTCCTACAGGAACACAGGGATTTACTGGTCCGCAAGGATTTACTGGTCCGCAAGGATTTCAAGGAACTACTGGTCCTACTGGAGTTCAAGGTGTTCAGGGAACTCAAGGCTTTACTGGTCCTACTGGTGTTCAAGGATTTACTGGCCCTACTGGTCCGCAAGGTGTTCAGGGAACTCAAGGCTTTACTGGCCCTACTGGTGTTCAAGGATTCAGTGGTCCACAAGGTCTTACTGGCCCACAAGGATTTCAAGGTGTTACCGGACCTACTGGTCCGCAGGGTGTTCAAGGAACACAAGGGTTTACTGGTCCAACAGGTACACAAGGATTTCAAGGAGATACTGGTCCTACTGGGTTGCAAGGATTCACTGGTCCTCAAGGAACACAAGGAACACAAGGGTTTACTGGCCCAACAGGTACACAAGGGTTTACTGGTGACATTGGACCACAAGGATTCACTGGTCCTACTGGACCGCAAGGTCCTCAAGGAACACAAGGAACACAAGGGTTTACTGGCCCAACAGGTACACAAGGGTTTACTGGTGACATTGGACCACAAGGATTCACTGGTCCTACTGGACCGCAAGGTCCTCAAGGAACACAAGGTCCAACAGGTACACAAGGATTTACAGGAGATACTGGTCCGCAAGGATTTCAAGGATTTACTGGTCCTACTGGACCGCAAGGTCCACAAGGAACACAAGGATTCACAGGCCCTACGGGAAGAACCGGGCTCACAGGACCTACGGGAAGAACCGGGCTCACAGGCCCTACGGGAAGAACCGGGCTCACAGGCCCGCAAGGATTTACAGGAGATACTGGTCCGCAAGGATTTCAAGGATTCACTGGTCCTACTGGACCGCAAGGTCCACAAGGAACACAAGGA
>Ga0315907_10000148_pt1 | contig 103110 bp, 99 predicted proteins | sample LakEriMetagenome_3_FD_203525 | JGI IMG/M metagenome (GOLD analysis project Ga0315907, IMG submission 203525) | Freshwater fungal communities from buoy surface, Lake Erie, Ohio, United States - Buoy 12 MA123 | ecosystem: Environmental > Aquatic > Freshwater > Lake > Lake biofilm | place: USA...
TACCCGCATCCATGCTGGACTCCAATCCAGTACCAAGCTTGAATCAGAATTCGCAGCCTTTGGGAATCCCCTATCGATTCAAAACCAAACAATCACGCTCTAGAGCGCGGCGGACATCGGGCGCATATCGACGGGCGCGTCAACGCGGATGGCCTTCGCGGTCATACCGGCGGCAAGAGCGGCGTCGTGGGTCACCAGCAACATCGCCAAGCGTCGATCCTCGACCACCTCGCGCAGTAGCACCATGACCTCCTGCTGGATGATCGGATCGAGCCGCGACGTCGGCTCGTCGGCGAACAGGAAAATCGGATCCACGAGCAGCGCGCGAGCCAGCGCAATGCGTTGCAACTCGCCGCCGGACACCTGGTCGGGATAACGCGCGAGCAGGTCCGGACCGATACGCAGACGCGCCAAAACGCGCGACGGCGCATCGAGCGGCAGCCCGTGCAGCCGACAGACGTCCTCCAAGGCGACGCCGAGCGTCGATCGCACCGCAAATGCAGAAACGGGATCCTGGTAGAGCTTCTGGAAACGGTGCGCGCCGGCTCCGCTCGCGCGGAGAACGCGGCCGATCTGCGGCTTGAGCAGGCCGAGCAGCACGTTGCCGAGGCTGGTTTTGCCGCAACCGCTACGACCCGTCGCGGCAACGATCTCGCCCGGACAGACGGCAACGTCCAGCCCCTCGAACAAGCGTCTGCCGCCGCGTTCGACGGCGAGATTCTCGGCCTCGACGACCGGATTTTCGGCTGCGCGCGGCAGCGCCGGCGTCCATCCGGCCGGATCGGCCGCGAGCAGCCGTTTGGTGTAGGCATGGCGCGGTGCTGCGAGAAGTTCCGCAGTCGTGCCCTGTTCGACGATCTCCGCATCGAGCATGACCGCCATGTCGCCGCCGAGTCGCCGCGCAAAGGCAATATCGTGCGTGATGACGATCAACGCAGCGCCGGTCCGGGTCTGCGACATCAGCAAGTCCGCAACGTCATCGCGGCATTCGGCGTCGAGCCCTTTGGTCGGCTCGTCGGCGACCAGGAGCCGGGCGCCGCCGGCCAGTGCAACGGCGACGGCCGCGCGCTGCGCCATGCCACCGGAAAGCTGGAACGGATAGCGCTTGCCGGCGGATCCAAGCCCAAGCGTTGCGAGCGCGCGATCGGCAAGCACGCCTGCCTCCCGCCAGGTCCGCCGGCCGACCAACGCATGGACCTCGGCGATCTGGTCTTCCACCCGCATCAGCGGATCGAGCGACGCCCACGGTTCCTGCGGTAGCAGCGCGATCGTGCGGCCCCAATGGGCTCGGCGACGCTTCGGCTCGAGCGCACCGAAATTCGTACCGCCGATCGCGATGCGGCCGCGCCATTCAAGCTCGGGCGGCAGCGTGCCCATGATCGCGTGCGCAAGCAGCGACTTTCCCGAGCCGCTCTCGCCGAGAATCACAAGGATTCCGCCGGCACGCAGCGACAGGCATGCGTTGCGGACGAGATGCCGACCGTCGGCCGAAACGAATAGACCATCGACCTCGAGGGCTGGTGCGGCACTCATTTCGGATCGCGCCCAGCGAGCAGCTGCAATCCCAGCACCGTCACGAACAGCAGCCCTGCCGGCGCCAGTAATTGCACCGGCGCCTCGTCGTAGTACGGCAGAAGTTCGGTCATCATGTTTCCCCATTCCGGGGTTGGCGGCCGCAGGCCGACGCCGATGAAGCTCAGCGTCGATACCGCGACCACGGACGCGCCGAAGCCAAACGCGAACAGGGCGCCCAAGGCCGGCAGCAAGTCGGGCAAAAGATGGCGCTTCACAACGTGAAAATCGCCGAAGCCGAGCAGGCGCGCCGCTTCGACGTCCGGCGCGGTCAGCCGCGAGCGGGCAAGCGTGCGCACAACGCGGAAAAACTCGACCCAGAGGGCTAGCGAAATTCCGAGATAGAGCGGCCAAAAAGCGCCGGGCGCAAAGGCAGCCAAGATGAGAACGAGCAGCAGACCCGGCAGCGCCATCGTCGCGTCGCACAATGCACCGACCGCACGATCGACGAGGCCGCCGCGCAAGGCCGCGATCAGGCCGAGCGCTGTGCCGAAGATCGCAGCACTCGCCGCACTGGCAGCGCCGAAGGAAACGGACAGGCGTGCGGCATGCGCGAGACGCGCAAGCACGCTGCGCCCGAGATGGTCGGTGCCGAGCAGGTCGGTACCCGACGGTGGGCGCAACGATGCGCGCAGATTCTGCCGCAGAGGATCGGCGTCGATGAGCCACGGCCCAAGCAGGGCCAGAAGCACGACGGCGCCGACGCAGGCAACGCCGAAAGCCCGACGCGCGTTGCTGCGGCTCATGCGTGCCGCACCCGCGGATCGATCGCGCGACAGGCGAAATCGACGCCAGCATTGAGAAGCACGAAGAGCAAACCCATGGCAAGTGCCGTACCCTGCAGCATCGGAATGTCGCGCGAAATCACTGCATGCACGAGCGCGTGGCCGATGCCAGGCCAGGCAAACAGCGATTCGACCACGACGACGCCTTCCACAAGATAGACGAGCTGGACGCCGAGATACGCGACGACCGGTGCGGCTGCATTGCGGACCGCATGGCGACGCACGACGTCGAACTCGCCGAGCCCCTTCGTGCGCGCAAAAGCGATCTGGCTCGACCGCAGTGCCGCAAGCGTCGCATGGCGGGACACGATGCTCGACGTTGCGGCAAGGCCAAGCGCGAGCGTCGCGGTGGGCAGCAGCCAAGATTGCGGCTGGTCGTATCCGGCCGCCGGCACGATTGCCAGCCACGACGCAAACACCACCATCAAGGCAATGCCGACGGCGAACGAAGGCAGTGCGCGCAGCGCTGCGGCAGCCGCCGTGCCGACCGCGTCGGAAGGCTTGCCTGCGCGCACCGCAAAGACCACGCCCAATGGCGGGCCGACCAGTGCGGTCAGCGCCAGAGCCGCCAAGGACAGGCCGATCGTCGCACCGAGCTGGTGGACCAGCTCCTCGAATACGGATTCGCCGCTGACAAGCGAGACGCCCAGATCGAGCCGCGCGATGTCGAACAGCCAAGCACCCAGACGCGCCCATGCCGGGCGATCGAGGCCAAGCTCGGCGCGCACCGCATCGGCCGCGATGCCGTTGACCATGTCTTCGCCGTAACGCGCAGCTGCGATCCGGAATGCCTGGTCGCCGGGCAGGGCTTCGGCGAGCAGAAAACACAGAATTCCGACGAGCAGGGCGACGCCGACCGCTTGCAGAAGGCGGCCGGCCAGTGCGCGGCCTACTCCGTCCATCGCATCGCGTCCAATCGATAGGAAAGCTCGAACGGATCGACGGACACGTTCTGGAGCCGCCGATTGGCCGCGACGCCGTAGTCGAACCACGCGACCGGAACGACGGGCATCTCGGCATGCAGAATGCGCGCGGCCGCAGCGCGCAGGCGCGCGCGTTCCGCCGGATCGCTGGTCGAACCCAGCGCATCGAGTGTGCGCGCAAGATCGGCACTCGACCAGTTCATCGCCCCCCAATCGCCGCCCTGCGGGCCGTAGTCCTGGAGCATCGTTCCGATCGGATCGGGGACGAGCGAAAAATTCCGCGCGAACAGGGCCATCTCAAGCGTTCCGTCGCGATGGCCGGCAGGTATCTCGCCGCTGTTGACGATCGCAACGCGCAGGTCGATCCCGATCTCGCGCAACTGGGCCTGGATGGCCGCTGCCATCGGCGGCTGCTCCGGCCGATCGGAGAAGGTCCGCAAGGTCACCCGGAACGGGCGCCCGTCTTTTTCGACGATGCCGTTTTGGCCCGGCTTCCAGCCTGCTTCGGCAAGCAATACCCGCGCGCGCGCCGCATCATGGGTCAAGGCGGGCAGGTTCGGCACGTGCCATTCGGAGAGGCTCGGCGGGAAAAGCTGGGTCGCCTGCGATTCCGGGCTGCGCAGCAAAGAGATTGCGATTCCCTCGCGATCGAGGGCGAAGCCGATGGCCTGCCGCACGCGCCGGTCTTCGAAGAACGGCGACCCCGCGTTGAGCTTCAGCAGCCGCGTCCGCGGGATCGGCATAACCGTCACCGCCAAGCGCTGGTTTCGGCGCAGGCGATCCACCGCTTCGGGCGGCAGCACATAAACAAGATCGGCCTGCCCGCTTTCCGCCATCGCCGTTCGCGTTTCGCCGCGCGTGACCGCAAGATAGGAGGCGCGCGCGATCGCTGGCGGCCGACCCGCCCACCCCTCGAATCTCGCAATCTCGACCTTCAGCGGCGGCTCGACGAGCGTGGCGCGGTAGGGACCGGTAGCGACGATGCGGATCACCGCACCCGCCTCGCTGTAAGCGCTTGGCGCAAGCACAATGGCGCTTGAATGCGCGAGGAAGGCAGGCAATGCACCGAACGGTCGGGTCGTGCGGATCGAAACGAGGCCATCGGCCGCTGCGATCGCGGCAATCGGCGCATTGGTCAGCATCCCGCCGGTCAAGGACTGGGCCCGCTGCAGCGCGCGCGCGACCGCCTCGGCATTGGCTGGGGTTCCGTCGTGGAACAATGCGTTGGGGCGAAGGCGAAAGCGCCAATCGAGCCCGTCCGGCGATACGGTCCAACTTTCGGCAAGGCTCGGCATGGGATTGCCGCCATTATCGGCGCCGACCAGGGTCTCGGCGATCTGCAAACGCGCGAATATGTAGCCCGAGCGAGCCGGGTCTAGTCCCGTGATCTCCCACGGCGACACGATCCGCAGCATTCGGGCGTCGTCGGCCGCAGCAGGCGTCGCTGCAGACAACGACCATGCGCCGACTGCCGCCGCCAAGAGGGCGCAGAACAACTTCCGAAATTGCATTGGATTTTCCCCGCCGATGCTGTCGATTTGACAAGTTTGAAATAGTATAACATTTCAGCTCTTGTCAAATCGAAATGCAAGTGCGGGCGCGCGCCGTCATCGGCAGCGCCCGCATCGGCAGCGGCGGCGGCGGCTTAAAGCGACCAGCCGCCGTCGACTTTGTATTCCGCACCGGTGATGAAGCTCGATTCGTCGCTGGCCAGAAACAGCACGAGCAGAGCAATCTCCTCGGCCGTCGCAAGCCGCCCCATCGGCTGGCGCGCGATGAAATCCTTGCGCGCTTGCACGGGGTCGGCGAAGGCGCCAATGCGGCCCTGCAGCGAAGGCGTGTCGACGGTGCCCGGGCAGATCGCGTTCACCCGTATCCCTTGGCGCACAAAGTCGGCCGCGAGCGACTTCGTAAGGCCAATAACGGCGGCCTTCGTGGTGCCGTAGACGAAGCGGTTCGGCGCCCCCTTGATCGACGAGGCGCCCGACGACATGTTGACGATCGAACCCTTGCCCTTGGCGATCATCGCGGGCAGCAGCGCCTGCGTGACCCAGAACATCGAGCGCACGTTGAGGTTCATCGAAAAGTCCCAGGCTTTGTCGTCGCAGTCGAGAATCGTGCCGTGGTGCACGAAGCCCGCACAGTTGAACAGCACGTCCACCGCACCGACCGCCTCGGCGGCCGCAAACACGGCCGCACGATCCATCACGTCGAGCTTGCGAACTTCGATGCCCGGCGTTTTGCCGAGTTCGGCAAGTTTGCCGGCATCGATGTCGGTCGCGATCACGCGCGCCCCTTCGGCCGCAAACAGCTTGGCGCTGGCAGCGCCGATCCCCTGGGCGGCGGCGGTGATGAAGGCGGTCTTTCCCGCAAGTCTCGAACCCATCGTTTTTCTCCCCGTTCGTGTTTCTGTGCTTCAGGCGCGCGCGGCTGGTGCGTCGTCGCGGCGGTAGTTTTCGATCATTTCGTCGATCGAGGCGTCGGCCGCAAAGCCCATCGCCACGGCGCGCTTGGCCGCCATGCGCGCAGGCCAACCGGCGACGATCTTGGCGATCGCCGGATCGTGTTTCCAGTCGATAAGCGCGTAGGCCGCTTCGCCCGCTGCACGGCGCAGGCCTTCGGCCATCTCGCGCACCGTGATGTCGAGCGAGGGCAGCAGCAGCGTGCGGTTCCAGCCCCAATCCGCGTCGGCAAGATCGTGCGCGCGGATAAATGCGTCGATGCAGCGGCGCGGGCTCAAAAGCGGCATCCAGGTTTCGGGATCGACCGGGCACACGGCGCGTTCGCCCGCAAGCGGCTCGCGCAGGATCGACGACGCAAAGGTCGAGGCCGCAAGATTGGGCTTGCCCGGCCGCACGACGATGGTCGGCAGGCGCAGGCTGCGCCCATCCACATAGCCTTTGCGCGCATAGTCGGCGACCAGCAATTCGCCGATCGCCTTCTGCGTGCCGTAGGAAGTCTGCGGCGTGATGCGGAAATCGTCGGGGATAACCGGCGGCAGCCCGCCGCCGTAGCAGGCGAGCGACGAGGCGAAGACGAGCTTGATCGGCTGCTTCAGGCGGCGCGCCGCTTCCAGCACTTCGCGCGTGCCGTCGAGATTGACACGGTAGCCCAAATCGAAATCGCGCTCCGCGCCCGAACTCACCACGCCAGCCAGGTGGAAGATCGCACCCGTATCGGGGGCGATCAGCCTGTCGATGGTGGCCGGATCGTCAACGTCGCCCAACTGCACGTCGATGCGCGGATCGGTCGGGATGCCGGGGGCTTCGGCGATATCGAACAGCACGATCTTGGAGATTTCGCGCGGCTTGCCGCTGCGGTCGACGAGCGTGCCGCGTTTCAGCAGTTCGCCCGCAAGCTTTTTGCCGAGCATGCCCGTGCCGCCCGTGATGACTACGCGCATCGTCGATCTCCCCCCCTCGTTTTTTTCAATGGCCGCTTTTGGCGTTTTCTTCCGGCGGCAAAGCGCCTTGCGCAAACAAATGCCGATTCACGCAATTGCGCAATCGATTTTCCTTGAGATAGTCGCGGATCGTCGCCGCCGCCTTGTAGCGCAGATCGCGCCAGCTCTCGGGGCTGTAGAAGGCGGCATGCGGGCTCAAGATCAATCGCCCCGCGAGCCACGACGGCGGCAGCCGATAGGCTGCGACCAGCGGATCGTCGGGATCGGGCGGTTCTTGCGGCAATACGTCGAGCCCTGCCCCGCCGACCTGGCCCTTCTCGATCGCGGCCAGCAAGGCGGTCGTATCGACGATGGACCCGCGCGCGGTGTTGACGACGATCGTCCCCGGCTTCAGGCGCTCGAACGCGCCGTGGCCGAACAGGCCGTGCGTGTCGCTGGTCAAAGGACAATGGATCGACACGATGTCGGTTTCGGCCAGCATCTCGAACAAAGTTTCGAAGCGGCGATAGGGCAACGCGGCGGCGCTTGCGTCGCGCAGCAGCGGATCGTGGTAGACCACATCGAAGCCGAAGGCGGCGGCACGCGATGCAGCCGCACGCCCGATACGCCCCATGCCGACGATGCCGAAGACCTGGCCGCTCAAGCGGCGCATCAAGGGGGGTGCATCCCAGCGCCAGCCCGCCTGCGGATCGAGGCTCAGCATCTCGGCGTAGGTGCCAAGCCCGCGCCGCAGCGACAGCACCATGGCAAGCGCATGGTTCGCGACTTCTTCGGTGCCGTAGTCGGGCGTGTTGCACACGACGATGCCGCGTTCGGCGCAGGCTTCGAGATCGACGCGGTCGAAGCCCACGCCGTGGCGCACGACGATGCGCGCACGCACGAGCTTGTCGGCGACGGCACGGTCGATCGGCATGTCCTGCCACAGCAGCACGCCGTCGGCGCGCGCCCACGAACTGTCGGGGATCTGCAAGGGATCGCGCGCGCGATGCACGAAGAATTCGGCGTCGGGCAGCGCTTGCGCCTCGATGTCGGGCAAGCCCGGATATTGCGCATCGGGGATGAGGATGCGCATCGCGTGCGTCAGCCGAACAAACCGGCTTCACGCGCGACGCGGGCGAGGCCCGCTGCCGCCGCATCGTCGCCTACCACGGTTGCTGCCGTGATGCCGGCCACATTGAGCGCGATCGCGTAATGCTGCGCCAGCGGCATGCTGCCGATCACGGTCACGCTTGCGGGTGCAAACTGCGCTTTGGCGGCGGCGATTTCTTCGCCGATCAAAACGCCCGACAGGAAGCTTGGTGCTGCGTCGCGCCCCAGCCCTTCGAGCAGGCCTGCCGTGCGCACGGTGAAGAGATGGTGCAGCAGCCCGCCCGGTGCTTGCGCACGCACAAGACCGCGCGCGAAGGCGGCCGCGTCGTGCGGCGCTTCGTTCATCAAACGGCCGAGGATCGAATGGCGGCGCATGACGGCGAACACTTCGCCGGTCATGAAGGTGGCGAAGCGCACGACCTTGCCGCCCGCAATGACAGCCCATTTGGAATGGGTGCCGGGCAGGCAAACGACGCCGTCTGCGATCCCGCTGCCGAAAATCTGCGTCTCTTCGCCGCGCATCACGTCGGGGCCGGCCGGCCCGACGCCGTGCAGGCCCGGCACGATGAAAATGCGCCGATGCGGATCGGGCACGGGTGCGAGCTTGCCCGCGAAGTCGGCGGGGGATGCCGGGATCGGCAGATAGGGTGCCTCGACCCAGCCTTGCGCCGAGCCGATCATGCCGGACATCAGCGTGGGCGGAGCACCCGGTGCGTCGATCCAGTCGCCCGCCAACTTGGTGAGCGCTGCCGAAAAATCGCCGTTGCGCACCGCAAGGATGCCGGGGCCGTCGGTTCGGCGTTCGAGCACAGCGCCGCTTTCGTCGATGCGGTAAGCGCGGCAGTTGCTGGTACCCCAGTCGATTCCGACAAACGCAGCCATCGCCGTTTCCCTTACCGCAGCAGCGGTTCGATACGGTCGAGCGCTTCGCTGAGGCGCGCAGGATCGGTCGCAAAACACAGCCGCACGAAGCCCTCGCCCTCAGGCCCGAACGCACGGCCCGGTGCGAGCCCCACATTGGCCTCGCGGACGAATTTTTTGCACATCGCGACCGAGTCCGACATGCCGTCCACCGCGAAAAAGGCGTAGAACGCCGCTTGCGGGCGCGTGAGCCGCACCCGGCCCATCGCCGACAGGCGCTGGAAAGCGATGTCACGCGCTTGGGCGTATTCGGCGCGGATCGTGCGCACGAAATCTTCCTGCTGCAATGCGACCACGCCCGCGCGCTGCACGAAGGTGGTGGCCCCCGACGTGTTGAATTCGACGATCTTGCCGAGCGTGTCGACGACGGCCTTCGGCGCCACGAGCCAGCCCAGGCGCCAGCCGGTCATGCACCAGCCCTTCGAGAAGGAATTGACGATCATCACCGGATCGTCGGGGCCGGCGAAATCGAGCAGCGACGGCGATTTTTCGGCGTCGTAGACGATACGTTCGTAGACGTCGTCGCCGATCGCCCAGATGCCGCGCTTGCGGCAGAATTCGACGACGGCTTTGAGCTCCTCGGGCGTGGCCAGCCAGCCCGTCGGGTTGCCCGGCGAATTCAGGAAGATCGCCTTGGTGCGCGCGTCGCACGCGGCGAAAAGCCGCTCGAGATCGAGCGACCAGCCGCGCGGTCCCAAAGCAAGCGGCACACGGCGCACTTCGCCGTTCAGATGCTGCACCATGTCGGCGGCGTTGGGCCACAGAGGTACAGCAAACACGACATTGTCGCCCGGATCGACGATGAGCTGCATCGCCATCTGGATCGCCGAATTGCCCGAGGCGGTCACGCAGATGCGGTCGGCATCCACGTCGACGCCGCGCAGGCGGCGCACATAGTCGGCGATCGCCGTGCGCAGTTCGGGCCGGCCGAGGCTCGAGGCGTAGAATTGGTAGCCGTCGTCGATCGCCTTGTGCGCTTCGGCCACGACCGCAGCCGGTGCCGTGCGGCTGCCCTCGCCGAACCAAAGCGGGATGAGGCCGGGCTTTTCCATCGCGTCTTTGGAGACTTCGCGGATCAAGGAACCGAGCAGATTCTTGGATTTTTCGCGCAAGGCGAGCGGGGCGATCATGGTGTCTCCGAAATGCGACGGCGGCGGCGGTAGCGTTTATAGGGGCAAAATTCGGGTCCGGCTAGATGGCGGCACTAGACGGGCGTGTCGCGCGCCGCGCCCTCGGAGGTTTCGCTGCCGGGGCGGTATTTGTACACACCCGTCCCCGTCGAGACCAAGCGACCGCCCGTATCGCGAATCTCGATGGTGGCGAAGAAAATCGACTTGCCGCCTTGGTTGGCGATCCCCCGCGCCACCAGCCGGTCGCCCATCTTGGCGACCGACACGAACTGCGTGTTCAACGACAGCGTGGACGCGCGCCGGATGCGGTTCGGATGCGGGCACCAGCAGCCGGCAAATCCGCCCGCCGCATCGGCCAAAGTCGCGATCACGCCGCCATGCGCCACGCCCGAGCGGTTGCGGTGGCGCGTGTCGATTTCAAGCGCCAATTCGACGTAGAATTCGCGCCATACGATCGGCGCATAGCCGACGAGATCGCGAAATGCGCTGTGGTCGTCGTTCCACATCCAGTCTGGGACATCGCTCATGGTTCCACCCTAGCCGCACAGGCCCAGCTTCGTCCATTGACGCAAGTGCCGCCGGGCCTTTAACTGCGTTTGGGCAGGAAACGATATTCGGCTCCGAGGGTGCAAAAAAGATGGCATTGCGCGCGCGTACCGGCGGCCGGATTCTGGTCGACCAATTGCTGCTGCACGGCACCGACATGGCCTTCTGCGTGCCCGGCGAAAGCTATCTCGATGTGCTCGACGCACTGCACGACAGCCGCCAGGTCAAGCTCGTGAATGCGCGCCACGAGGCGGGGGCCGCCAACATGGCCGACGCCTACGGCAAGCTCACCGGGCGGCCGGGCATAGCGCTTGTCACGCGCGGGCCGGGGGCGTGCCATGCGGCCGTGGGTGTGCACACAGCCTATCAGGACTCCACCCCGCTCATTCTGCTCGTAGGCCAGGTCGGGCGCGATGCGACCGACCGCGAAGCGTTCCAGGAAATCGACTATCGCCAGATGTTCGGGCCGGTCGCCAAATGGGCGGCCCAGATCGACCGCACCGACCGCATTCCGGAATACATGGCGCGCGCCTTCCACGTTGCGACCTCGGGCCGCCCCGGCCCCGTGGTGCTGGCCTTGCCCGAAGACATGCTGACGGAAACCGCGACGGTCGCAGACGCAGCGCCCTATCGCGCGGTGCAAGGCACGCCCGATGCCGCCGCCATCGACCGCGTGCGCGCGTTGCTGGCTGAAGCCAAGCGCCCGCTGATGATCGTCGGCGGCTCGTGCTGGAGCGATGCGGGCAGTCTCGCCTTGCAGAAATTCGCCGAGGCCAATGCGCTGCCCGTCGCGGTCAGTTTCCGGCGCATGGATGCGTTCGCCAATGACTCGGCATGTTACGCGGGCGAATTCGGCACGGTCACGTCGCCGGCACTCCTCGCGCGCGCCAAAGAGGCCGATCTGCTGCTCGTTGTCGGGGCACGCCTGGGTGAGATGACGACGCAGGGCTATTCGATGCTCGAGCCGCCCCGCACGCGCGCGAAGCTCATCCATATCCACCCGTCGGCCGAAGAGACGGGCCGCGTCTTCAATGCCGACCTCGCCGTGCAGGCGAGCGGCAGTGCGTTTGCGCTGGCAGCACAAGCAATGAAGCCGATCGCCGACCCTGGATGGCGCGACTGGACGCGCCAAGCCAATGCGGACTGGCGCGCTACGCTGGAGCCGACACCCTACAACGGCGCGCTCGACATGGGCCGTGCGATGCGCGCCCTCGCCGCCGAATTGCCGGCAGCATTCACCGTCACGGTCGATGCCGGCAACCATACGGGCTGGCCGCAGCGCTATCTGCCGTTCAAGCGCCCGGCGCGCCTCGTGGGGCCGACATCGGGGGCGATGGGCTATTCCGTGCCGGCGGCAGTCGCGGCATCGCTCGTCGATCCGGACCGCATCGTTATTGCGTGCGTGGGCGACGGCGGCTTCATGATGGCGGGCCAGGAGATCGCGACCGCGCGCCAGCACGGCGGCACCCCCATCGTGCTCGTGTTCAACAACCGCACCTACGGTACCATCCGCATGCACCAGGAGCGCGAGCATCCGGGCCGCGTCGTCGGCACCGACCTCGTCAATCCGGATTTCGCGGCGTTTGCAAAAGCGCTGGGCTGCTTCGGCGCAACGGTCGAGACGACCGATGCGTTCCTGCCGGCCTTTCGCGCGGCCGTCGCGTCCAAACTGCCCGCCGTGATCGAACTCAAGACCGATCCCGAAATGATCACGACGCGCACCACCATCACCGCCATCCGCGAAGCCGCCTTGAAGCGCCAAGCCGCCGGAAAGACCTGACATGTCCGACATTGAAATCGCCCGCAAGGCAACGCTTGCACCTTTGGCTTCCGTTGCCGCGAAACTCGGCATCCCGGAAGCCGCACTCGAATTCTACGGCAAGAGCAAAGCCAAGATCGATCCGGCCGCCCTGCCGAAGCCGCGCAAAGCCGGCAAACTCATCCTCGTGACGGCCATCAACCCGACCAAAGCGGGCGAAGGCAAGACGACGACGACGATCGGCCTTGGCGATGCGCTCAATCGCATCGGCAAGCGCACGGCAATCTGCCTGCGCGAACCGTCGCTGGGACCGTGCTTCGGCCAAAAGGGCGGCGCCACCGGCGGCGGCCACGCGCAGATCGTGCCGATGGCCGACATCAATCTGCATTTCACCGGCGACATCCACGCGATCGGCACCGCGCACAATCTGCTCGCCGCCCTCGTCGACAACCATGTCTATTGGGCGAAGACGCCCGCAGTCGATCCCAAGCGCATCACCTGGCCGCGCGTGATGGACATGAACGACCGCGCTTTGCGCGATCTCGTTGCGGGCTTGGGTGCCGGCAACGGCGCTGCGCGCCAGACGCGCTTCGACATCACCACAGCCTCCGAAGTGATGGCGATCCTGTGCTTGGCGTCGGACGCGCACGATCTCGAGAAGCGGCTGGCGCGCATCGTCGTTGCCGACAACAAAGACGGCAGCTTCGTGACGGCGGCCGATCTCAAAGCCTCGGGTGCGATGGCGGCCCTCCTCAAAGAGGCGATCAAGCCCAATCTCGTGCAAACGCTCGAGAACAATCCCGTGTTCGTGCATGGCGGGCCGTTCGCGAACATTGCGCACGGCTGCAACTCTGCCATCGCGACCAAGATGGCGCTGGGCCTTGCCGACTACACGGTCACCGAAGCGGGCTTCGGCGCCGATCTAGGGGCCGAGAAATTCCTCGACATCAAATGCCGCCAGGCGGGCCTTGCGCCCGATCTTGCGGTCGTCGTCGCGACCGTGCGCGCGCTCAAACTGCAAGGCAGGGCGGATGCCAAGGCGCTCGGCACCGAAGACGTGGCGGCGGTCGAGCGCGGCCTTGCCAATCTCGTGCGCCATGTCGAGAATCTGCGCAAATTCGGCCTGCCGGTGCTGGTCGCGATCAACGCGTTCACGACCGACACCGACGCCGAATGGCGCGCCATCGAAGCGGCGTGCTCGGCCGCCGGCACGCAAGCCATCCGCGCGCAGCATTGGGCCAAAGGCGGAGCCGGTGCCGAAGAACTCGCGCGTGCCGCCGTCGCCACGATCGAGCAGGGGATGGCCCAATACAAACCACTCTATCCCGACGACATGAAACTCAAGGAAAAGATCGAAACCATCGCGCGCGAAATCTACCGCGCGGGCTCGGTGAGTTTTTCGAGTTCCGCCGCCAAGCGGCTCGCCGCCCTCGAAAAAGCGGGCTTCGGCCATCTGCCCGTCTGCATGGCCAAGACGCAATACTCGTTTGCGGCCGATCCCGATCTCAAGGGGGCGCCCAACGGCCACGACGTGCCGGTGCGCGAAGTGCGCCTGTCGGCGGGAGCAGGTTTCGTTGTGGCGCTGGCAGGCGACGTGATGACGATGCCGGGCCTGCCGCGCATCCCTGCCGCCGAAGCGATCGGCCTCACCGCAAACGGCGAAATCGACGGAATTTTCTGACGTGGAAAAAGCGGGGCTTCGGCCCATCCTGATGGCCGTGGCGGCGATGGCGCTGTTCGCGTCGATGGATGCCGTGAACAAGCACCTCACGCAGATCTATCCCGTGGCGCAGATAATGGCCGTGCGCTTTGCGATCTTCGTTGCCATGGGTTGCTGGCTGGCGCGCAGCGGCCCGTGGATCGTGTTTCGCACGCGCGCACCCTGGCTGCAGGCGGTGCGCACGGCCTTTCTGCTGCTCGAAATGCTGCTTTTCATCCTGGCCTTCCGCACGCTGCCACTCGCCGACGTACATGCGGTGGCGGCAACCGCCCCGCTGCTAGTGACGGCGCTCGCCTATTTTTTCTTGCGCGAAAAAGTCGATGCGACGGGCTGGCTGCTTGTGGCGGGCGGCATGGCGGGGGCCGTCTTAATCGTCGGCCCGTCCTTCGACGAATTCGGCCCCAGCCTGTGGCTCGCGGTTGCGGCGGCCCTCGCCTGGGCAATCTACCAAGTGCTCACGCGCGTGGTCTCGAGCCGCGACGACACGCATATTACCACATTGCACACGCCCCTCGTCGGCGTCGCGATTCTGGGGGCCATCGCCGCGTTCGACTGGCAAGCACCCGACGCCAGCGGCTGGTTCCTGCTGATTCTTGGCGGCAGCTTCGGCGCCGTCGCCCATATCCTGATGGTGCGCGCCTTCACGCTCGCACCCGCAAGTGCCTTGCAGCCCTACAATTACACGCTGCTGCTGTTCGCGACCCTCTTGGGCCTCGCGTTCTTCGGCGATGTGCCGGGCCTGTGGACCTGGATCGGTGCGGGCATTGTGGTCGCCTGCGGCATCGTCGCGATGCGGCGCAAAGCCTGACGCAAGAGCACTACCGCCGGTACTTCTCTATGGCGTCTAGAACCCATTTGGGCTTCTTGACGTCGCCCCAGAAATGCTCGGGCACGTCTTCGGGGGGCATGTGGGAGAGCGCGAGCCCTTCGCGATTGAGCGTTCTCAGATTGAAAAGTCTAGAGCCGCCACGGCGGTACCAATCGACAGCGATGGCTGAAGCGAAATAGGAGGCGCTGGTCGGGAAAAACCTATCCACATGCCCGATCCCGCGAAGGTAGTCGGCAAGAGACTTCCAACGAATACTCACCATGCGGCGGCCGATCTTGCGAGCCAGGTTCATTATCTTGGCTTCGCATTTGACCTCGTGGGTAAATTGCCGACGGAACGAGCTTTGGATCTCGCGGCTCGCCCAAACCTCGACCGGTGCAACACCGTCGATGCGCCATGGCTCAGACTGCCAAGTAGGACTGGGTCCGGTAGTTGGCGAACCGAACCAAATGCGCGGCGACCAGTATTGATCAAATGTCCAATGAAGCTTGCCCCACTTGTTAGGCATTCGAATCAATCTCGGCACCCATTCCGATGCGGGGAAACACATTTCTATCTTTCGGCCCCGCCTCGACTGGTCCAATCTTTCGACGGGGGTAAGTGGCGGTTCGGCTTCGCCGGACTCTTCGGAGTTTTTGAGGCCTTCGTAGAAAAAAACATTCGGATACGCAGCACTTACCGAAAGCTGGAACTCCCGCCAATCTTCAAGCCCCCAGGCAAATTGGACATGCCGTCCCGTATTGGGTGGTATGACCGGAGTAGGTCCTTCCCAAAGAAGCTGCTTCACATCCATAACACAACCCTAGTTTCTTGCGCGATTGGCGTCGAGCATCCGTTTTTCCAAAGCGCCGACAACACGGTCGCAGGCGGCACGCGCGATCTTCGCATATTCCCTCGGATCATCGCCTTCTTGGAACTTCGGAATCGTCTGGATCAACTCCTCGTCTTTGAGCCCCTTCGCTATTGCATCGCGTGCGCGTTGCTCACGGCCCGTCAACGATCCATCGGCACGCGTCGTGGCGGTGTTTACGTGGCCAGACGGTTGTTCGGCCCATCTTTCGCCTGGTTGACCCATCGAATAATCCGGACGTCTTTTGCCGTCCGGCGTGTCGATTGTCCGCTCCTCGACGTAATTTTGGTCTTCCCCATCCTTAGACGCACCGCCAATATGCTCGACCATGTCGGCGAGGTGCGAAGCGTCGATGGCGGCTTTGCATTCGCGCGCCAGGATGTTGTTGCCCTCCAACGTCGCCTCCGAGCCACGTTTGTCTTCGCGATTGTCGTAGGTGCGCTCGACGATCATATCGGCGATGGCACCGCCGATTTCGTGCCGCGCATCGTCGGGGATGACCGGGATGTTTTCGAGGGTTTTCCTGTCTTCGTCGGTGAGGTCCGGAAAACCCGGTAACTTCTCGGCAGACGGCGCAGGTGTGCGGCCGGGAAGCGGGTCGGATGTGCCGCCTTGCGGCGCCGACGGCGGCTGGCTCGACGGCGCTTGGTCGGGCTTTAGCGTTTGGTCGAGGCCATGCTTGAAAAGCATGGCGCCCATTGCAGCGCCAGCCCCGGCGAGCGCGGGTCCTGCCCAAGGTGCGGCGAGAAGTGCGGGCAATGCCGCCAGTTGGATGTTCGGGTCGTGCCCGCTTTCGCCCGGCTGTGCCGCATCGCTTGCCCGCGCGAGCGCTTGCAGCGCCTCGGGGCGCAGCGTGCCGATGGGCGGGCTTTGCGGCAGGTCGCCGCCGACAAACGCGCGCCGGTCGATCGAATCGTCGAGGTGGCGAAGGACTGCCGCCACGACGTCCGGCCCTTCGCCGGGTTTGGCCGCATCCCACTGCTCGACGAAGTCGCGCGCCTGCAGCACGCCGCGTGCGCCGAAATTCTTGATGTAAGTCGCAAGCATCTCCGGCGCGCCGTCGAAATTCGTGCGATTGCGCGTCAAGAATTCGACCCACGATGTGTTCGAGCCGTGCGTCTCGGGGTCCACGGGCGGATAGCTCTTCCGCTTTTTAAGCTCGATGCGCGGCGGCCGCGCCACCAGCAGGCCGTCCCCGCCCTCTGCCGCCAGCGCATGATGCTGCTCGATCTGCTCTTGCGACGGCGCGGGGAAGCCCGCAAAGCGGTCGCCGAATTGTTCGTGCATCTTTGTTACGGTGGGGCCGTCGGGCCGCAGCCAGCCATCCACTTTGAGGCCGTTGCGCTTCTGGTATTTGCGCACGCCATCGTCGAGCGTGTAGAGGCCGTATCCGGCGGGGCCGTTGGTGCCCGCGAAATCGAGATCGCCCGCGTCGGCGAGAATGCTTTCGACCTTGAACACGTCGCGGCGGCCGTTCATGCGGCCGAGGCCGACCGTGTCGGCCAGGTCGAACCAGCTGTCGGCGGTTTCCTGTTCTGGGTGCTCACGTTTGGGGGCGTACATGGCAAGGCTCCGGCGTTTCGGCGCCGGGCCTTAAAGCCGGGCCGGTTGAGGGGTGCTTTCCGGTGTGGAAGGCGGTTTAAGTGAGAACATAATATGTACAGAAAATTAGACTGTAAAGGATAATTTATTCACAGATGGCTATCGGCCAAAAAAACGGAGCCCGAAGGCCCCGCATTCCTGCGTGTGCTGTGTTTGCGTCGCTAAATCGTAAAGCCCGGATCGTGCAGGGTGCGGCTGTCGGCGGGGGCTTCTGTGCGCGCGAACATGCCGTAGTCGCGGATCACGCCCGCCACGCGCAGGCGATAATCGGCGAACACGCCGCCGCGCCCGGCCGTTTGCGCATCGCGATGGCACGGGCGGTTGCGCCAATTCAAGATCGACGCCTCGTCGCGCCAGAAGGACAGCGACAGCATCTTGCCGTCGTCGGCGAGGCCTTGGAAGCGTTCGACCGACACGAAGCCGTCTACGGTTTCGAGCTCGGCGCGCAACGCCGCCGCATGGTCGAGATAGTCTTGCTTGCGGCCAGCGGCCGGGCGCACTTCGAAAATCACGGCGATCATCGTCTAGCTCCCCAACAGGCGTTCGGTTTCGGCCGCCCGGATGTCCCAGCGGCAGGTCGCAGTCACGTGGGCGACCTGCAGCTTCAGCCGCGCTTCGAGGGCCGGGTTCTTGGCGGCAAACGCCTCGGCGATTGCGGTGGCGGACGAGACGTATGCCTGCGGATCGATATTGCCGGCGACGACCGGTGCGAGAATGCCGAAATCGCCAACCGTTTCGGGCAAAGCACCAAGTGCAGTCGTGACCACGACGCAGCCCGCTGCCATCGCTTCCATGACGGCGATCGACGACGTCTCGGCCGCGACATTCGGATAGAACAGCAGCACCGCGCGTTTGAGCGCATCGGCCAATTCGGGCTGCGGCACGTTGCCGTGATAGGCGACACCGGCCGCTGCCTTGGCTTCGGCCGCAAGCATGAGCCAGCTCGGCTGGCGGCGAAACAGATTGTTGGCCGGATAGAAATCGAAACTCGAAAACACGTCGAGCGTGAGCTCGGGCCGCAGCGCATGCAGGTCCTTGAAAAAGGCCAGCGCCTGTTTGAGGCCCTTGTAGGGGACGGACGTAAACGCCGCGCGCGGCGCTTTGGCGGCGAGGATAGATTCGCCGGGCGCAAAAAGCGCTTCGAACCGTGGGCCGATCGCGTTGCGCAAAATGTCGATACGATCGGCGGCAACGCCGTTGGCGGCGTAGTTGGCCTTGTGCCAGTCGCTCACGCACAAAATGCGGTCGCGCGCATGGTCGAGGCCCGCCAGCAGCGCGGCCTCCTCGGTGCCCGGCACGATCACATTGTGCTGCCAGGCATAGATCGGCCCTGCATGCCCGCCTGCGCGCAGCGGCGCCAACAGATCGACAGCTGACGTTACGAACACCGCGTCGAAATCGCCGTCGAGCGCACCGGACCAGCGAAACTGGTCCACGCCGCGCATGCGGCCGCCCGCGCGCGTGGTGCCGGTGAAGACGGCAACCTCGTGCCCGCGTCGCGCCAGTGCGAGTGCGAGATACACTTGCGCCGATTCCGATCCCGGCAAGGGAGCCGCGAACGGCGTTTCCACGTCGTAGTCGTGCGCCAAGTTCGGATTAACGAAGGCGAGCTTCATGGGTTGACGCGAAGAATGAACATGGCAATTGGAATAGCTCGATTGATAGCTTTTGTCCAAACGGTGAGAGAAGCAATGGGCGACAGAAAGATGCGCTGGACACGGGCTTGCCGACAAACGCCGCGATCGCGGGCCGAACGGGGCCGTGCTTAAGCCTTCGGCGGCGGCGGTGTCGAATCACCGCCCTTCGAATTTGGGGCGGCGTTTTTCGAGGAAGGCGCGGTAGCCTTCGAGATAGTCGCGCGTGTCGCAATTGGCGAAGCCTTCGAGATATTCGGCCCGCGTAAGCGGCTTCGGCGAGCGCAGGCGGCGTGCGAACTTCTTGTGCCAGCGGTTCGACAAGGGGGCACCGGCCGCAATGCGCGTGGCCGACGCGTAAGCCTCTTCCTCGACCTTTGCGTCCGCCACGACGCGCGTGACGAGGCCTTTGTCTTTGGCTTCGGCAGCACCGAACACGCGCGCTTCGAGCAGGATCTCCTTGGCGACCGCTTCGCCCACAAGTCCGATCAGTGCGGACAATTCGGGATAGGCCATGATGACGCCAATACGGTTGATCGGCACGCCGAAGCGCGCGCCCTCGCCCGCAATGCGCAGATCGCACATGCTGGCGATCTCGAGCGATCCGCCGACGCACAGGCCCTTGATAAGAGCCACGACCGGATGGCGGCATTCCCCGACCGCCGCCAAGGTCGCGTGCATCGTGCGGCCGTAGGCGATGGCGAGCTTCGTCGTCTTGCGCGTCTTCTCGAATTCGGAAATGTCGGCCCCCGGCCCGAAGGCGTGGTCGCCGGCCCCCCGCAGCACGATACAGCCGATATCCGGCTCGGCATGGAGGGCGCGCATGACCTCGCCCAGTTTGGCCCACATGGCCGAGGAGATCGCGTTGAGCTTGGCCGGCCGGTTCAGGATCACGGTCACGATGCGCGGATCGCCCGCGACCGAGCGATCGACCAGAACCGGATCGTGCGGGGCCGTCTCGTAAAGTTTCGGCGGCGTGCGGCGTTTGGCTGCCATGGCGATTCCCCCTCGATTTGACCCGAGCTTAGGCGAAGTGAAAGCACTTGCGCAAAGCCGCAAAATCCTTGCTTGCGGCTGCCGCGGCGGCAGGCCTAAAAATGAGGACTTTCCCGCATCCAGCCTTCGCCCAGGACCCGCCATGTCGCCCGAAGAAATCGCCCAGACGACCGCCCGCATCCTGATCGAAACGAAGGCGATCCATTTCAATCCCGCCAACCCCTACATCTTCACGTCCGGCTGGGCGAGCCCGACCTATTGCGACTGCCGCAAGCTGATCGGCTTCCCGCGCGCGCGCAACAAGCTGATGGACATGGCCGTGACCGTGATCGAGCGCAAGATCGGCTTTGCCGGCATCGATGCGGTGGCAGGTGGGGAAACCGCCGGCATCCCCTACGCCGCCTGGATCGCCGAACGCCTCGAATTGCCGATGCTTTATGTGCGCAAGAAGCCCAAGGGCTTCGGGCGCAACGCCCTGATCGAGGGCGATCTGCGCGAGGGCCAGCGCGTGCTGCTGGTCGAGGATCTGGCGACCGACGGCAAATCGAAAATGCATTTCGTGAACGGGCTGCGCGATGCGGGTGCGCAAGTCGCGCACAGCTTCGTCGTATTCCATTACGGGATCTTCCCCGAGAGTGTCGCAGGCCTCAAAGCCGAGGGTGTGGATCTGCATGCGCTCGCCACCTGGTGGGACGTGCTGAAAGAAGCCCAAGCCCAGAAGGCCTACAGCGACGCCGAGCTTGCCGAGGTGCGCAAATTCCTCGAAGCCCCCGCCGTATGGTCCTATGCGCATGGCGGCGTCGGCCCCGACGGCACCAAAAAAGCCGGATGAAACACGTGCGCGCCCTCCTGCTCGCATTGGCTGCCATTTTGGGGCTGGGGCTGGGGAGTGCTCGCGCGCAGACGCACGACACGCTGACGATCGGCATTTCGCAGTTTCCGTCCACGCTGCATCCGATGTTCGATGCGATGGCGGCCAAATCCTATGTGCTCGCGATGGCGCGTCGGCCGCTCACGACCTACGACAAAGACTGGAAACTCGTCTGCCTGATGTGCGAGACGCTGCCGACATTCGAGAACGGCGGCGCCAAGCGCGTTGCGTTGCCCGACGGCAAAGAGGGTGTGGAAGTCACCTTCCGTTTGAAGGACGGCTTCAAATGGGGCGACGGCATGCCCGTCTCCCCGCGCGACGCGATCCTCGCCTGGGACATCGGCCGGCATCCGCGCTCGGGCGTGTCGGGCGGGGAAAGCTACCGGCGCATTTTGAGCGTGGTCGCCAAGGACGAACGCACGATCGCCTTCACGAGCGACCGCGTGACCTTCACCTACAACGATTTCAGCCAGTTCGAATTCATCCCCGACCATATCGAGCGGCGAATTTTCGAGAGCGATCCCGAAAGCTACCGCCGCCGCACAACCTTCGACACCGAACCCATGAATCCGGCCTTGTTCAACGGCCCCTACCGCATCGCCGAGGTTCAGCAGGGGGCAGCGATCATGCTGGTCCCCAACGGCCAGTGGAGCGGCAAAGCGCCCGCCTTCAAACGCGTGGTCGTGCGTGCGATCGAAAACACTGCGGCGCTTGAGGCCAATCTCCTGTCGGGCAGCATCGATTATGTGGCGGGCGAGCTCGGCTTCACGCTCGATCAGGCTTTGGCGCTCGAAAAGCGCCATCCAACGCGCTTCGATTTCCAGTATCTGCCGGGCCTCATCTACGAACATATCGACCTCAATCTCGATCTGCCCGCCTTCCAGGACAAGCGCGTGCGCCAAGCGCTGATCCTGGCGACCGACCGGGCAGCGTTGGTCCGCCAGCTCTTCGAAGACCGCCAACCGGTCGCCGCCTCGTTCATCAACCCGAAGGACGCAGGCTACGCCGCCGACATCGCCCCCTACCCGTTCGACCTGGCGCGCGCCCAGGCTTTGCTCGACCAAGCGGGCTACACGCGCAATATCGGCGGCGTGCGCCAGAATGCGGCAGGCCAGCGCCTGTCGTTCGAATTCGGCACCACGGCCGGCAACCGCATCCGCGAGACCGTGCAGCAAGTGCTGCAGGCGCAATGGCGGCGGGCGGGCGTCGAGGTGCGCATCCGCAACGAGCCCGCGCGCGTGTTCTTCGGCGAGACGATCCGCCAGCGTAAATTCCAGCTCGCCATGTATGCCTGGATTTCGGCCCCCCAATCGGTGCCGCGCACCACGCTGCACTCGGAAAGCATCCCGACCGCGGAAAACAACTGGGCGGGCCAGAACCAACCCGGCATTCGCAATGCCGAGATGGACCAGCTCATCGACACGATCGAACGCGAACTGGACGCCGAAAAACGCAAGGCCCTATGGGCACGCATGCAACGGCTCTATGTCGACGAAGCCTGGGTAATGCCGCTGTTCTTCCGCGCCGATCCTTTCGTATTGCCTAAATGGCTTGCGGGGCTCGAACCCACCGGCCACCAATATCCATCGCCCCTCGGCATCGAGCATTGGCACGTGCGATGATGCGCTACGCGCTGCAACGCGCATTGCAGGGCGTGCTGGTGCTGGTGGCGGCGAGTTTTGCGATCTACGTGCTGCTCGGGCTGATGCCGGGCGATCCGATCGATCTGATGATCGCGGGCAATCCGCAGATCACGCCCGACGACGTGCGCCGCTTGCGCGAACTCTACGGCATCGACCGGCCGATCCTTTCGCGCTACGGCGAATGGGCAAGCGCCGTCTTGCAGGGCGATCTTGGCTATAGCCGCCTCTACGCCAAACCCGTGCTCGCGGCCATCGGCCCAGCACTCGCCAACACAAGCGTGCTGATGCTCGCAGCCTTCGCGGCCGCCTTGGCGATCGGCATCCCGCTCGGGCTGCTCGCGGCGGCCAAGCGCGGCAGTGCGGTCGATGCCGCGATCAACGGCTTTGCGTTCGTGTCGGCGGCCACACCCTCCTTCTGGCTCGGGCTGATGCTGATCGTGCTGTTCGCCGTTATCCTCGGCTGGCTGCCCGCGAGCGCCTTGCCCTTGCCGGGCCAAGACGGGCTGGGTGCAAGGCTCATCGGGCTCATCCTGCCGGTGGCAACGCTCGCACTCGTTGAAGCAGGCGAATATGCGCGCTACATGCGCAGTGCAGCCAGCGAAGCGCTGGCGCAGGATTGGGTGCGCACCGCGCGCGCCAAGGGCGCGTCGCGCACGCGCGTGCTGTTCGGCCATGTGCTGCGCAATGCGGCCATCCCGGTCGCGACGGTTGCGGCCCTTGGCTTCGGCGGGCTGTTTTCGGGCGCGCTCGTGACCGAGACGATCTTCGCCTATCCCGGCATGGGCAAGCTCATCTACGACGCGATCCTGGGCAGCGACTACAATCTTGCTCTGGCCTGTCTCTTGATGGCGGCAGGGCTCGTGATCGTCGCCAATTTCGCGGCCGATCTTGCCTATGCCGCCCTCGATCCGCGCGTGAGCGTGGCGTGAATCCGCGTTTTGCCTTGCCTCTTCGCTTGCTTGGGCCGCTTGGCGTGCTTGCTTTGCTGGCCGTTGCTGCGGCAGCGATCCCGCTGACGGGAGCCGATCCCGACGCGATCGATCTTGCCAAACGCTATGAGGGCCCGAGCCTTGCGCATCCGCTGGGGACCGACGAGCTTGGCCGCGACGTCGCCTTGCGCCTGCTCTACGGGGCGCGCGTGTCGCTCGCCGTGGCGATCGCCGCTGCCCTTGCGGCTGTTGCCATCGGTACGGCGATCGGCCTTGCGGCGGGCACACTTGGCGGCCGCATCGACGGGGCCTTGATGCGCGCGACCGACGCCGTGCTTGCCTTGCCCGTGCTGCCGGTGTTGATCGTGCTGGCCGCGATCGACATGCAGAAGCTCGGCCTGCCGCAGAGCGACGACGGGGGTCTGTGGCGCATCGTGGCGATCGTCGCGTTGTTCGGCTGGCCAAAAGTCGCACGGCTCGTGCGCGCAACCGCCCTTGCCCTCGTGAACCGCGATTTCGTGCGCGCGGCAACGGCCCTTGGGGCCGGGCGCTTGCGCATCATGGCCGTGCACATCCTGCCCAATTGTGCGGGCCCCTTGTTGGTCGCAACCGCACTCGCGGCAGGCGGCACGATCCTCTACGAAAGCGTGTTGTCGTTTCTGGGGCTCGGCATCCAGCCGCCGACGGCGAGCTGGGGCAACATGTTGACCAACGCACAGGAAACGATCTGGCAAGCGCCGTGGCTCGCTTTGTGGCCCGGACTGGCGATCCTGCTGACGGTCACGGCAATAAACCTACTGGCCGACGCGTTGCAGGACAAGATCGCCGGAAGGCGCTGACCGCCCCTCGGTTTGCCGGGGCTGGCACGCAACCCCGGAATGCGCTAGCAAGGCGCTGTTTTTTCGAGGAGTCTGCCGGATGCTTCAGCCCATCGTGCCAGTCATTCTCTCGGGCGGTGCTGGGACCCGCCTGTGGCCGCTGTCGCGCGAGCATTATCCCAAGCAATTGCTGCCGCTGGCGGGCGACCTGTCGATGATCGCCGAAACGGCTCTGCGCGTCACCGGTGCGCCGTTCGGCGCACCCATCATCGTGTGCAACGAAGAGCATCGCTTTATCATCGCTGAGCAGCTGCGCGCGGCCGGGGTCGCCCCGCGCGCCATCGTGCTCGAGCCCGTGGGCCGCAACACGGCCGCCGCCGCCGCCGCCGCCGCCGCCTTGCTCGAGCCCGGCGAGACAATGATGCTGCTGCCCTCCGACCATGTCGTGCGCGACAAGGATGCGTTTGCCGCCGCCGTCGCGACCGCGCGCAGCGTGGTGGCGCAAGGCCATCTCGTGACGTTCGGCATAGATCCCGAACAGCCCGAAACCGGCTACGGCTATATCAAGCGCGGTGCGGCTCTGCCGCAGATCGCCGGCGCCTATGCGGTCCAGCGCTTCGTCGAGAAGCCGGATCTCGCGACCGCAAAAGCTTATCTCGCCGAAGGCGGCTGGGCGTGGAACTCGGGCATGTTCCTGTTCGATGCCGCTACCTTCCTGGCCGAGCTTAAGCGCTTCGAACCCTTGATCGCCGAACACGCGGCGGCGGCGGCCAACGCCGCGTCGCGCGATCTCGATTTCGTGCGGCTCGACAAGGCGGCCTTCGCGCAAAGCCCAGCGAAGTCGATCGACTATGCCGTGATGGAACGCACCGACCACTCGGCGGTGGTGCCCGCCCGGCTCGGCTGGTCAGATGTGGGGGCGTGGAACGCTTTGTGGGAACTCGGCCCCCGCGACGACCACGGCAACGTGCTGATGGGCGACGTCGCGGTCGCCGACACGCAGAACTCGTATTTGCGCAGCGAGCATCGCCTGCTCACGGCCGTGGGCGTGCACGATCTTGTCGTCGTCGCCACACGCGACGTGGTCATGGTCGCCGACCGCGACCGCGCGCAGGACGTCAAAAAAATCGTCGACCGGCTCAAAGCCGAGGGACGCAGCGAAGTGTCCTCGCATGTGGTCGTGCATCGCCCTTGGGGCAGCTACCAGACGATCGATGCGGGGCCGCGCTTCCAGGTGAAGCGCCTCACCGTAAAGCCGGGTGCGAAAATCTCGCTGCAGAAACATGCGCACCGCGCCGAGCATTGGGTCGTGGTGAGCGGCGTGGCGCGCGTCACGCGCGACGCCGAAACGCTCGACCTGCAGGAGAACATGTCGACCTACATCCCGGTCGGCTGCGTGCACCGGCTCGAAAACCCGGGCACCAAACTGTTGCACATCATCGAAGTGCAGTCCGGCGGCTATCTCGGCGAAGACGACATCGTGCGCTTCGAAGACAGCTACGGGCGCAAATAGCCATGGCCGTCGTCCATGCCGACATTGCGGCGGCGGCCGCGCGCATCGAGGGCCAGGTCAAGCGCACGCCGACCTTGCGGAGCGGCACGCTCTCGAAGATCGCGGGCTGCGAGCTTTGGATCAAGTTCGAGAATCTGCAGTTCATCGCTTCGTTCAAGGAGCGCGGTGCCCTCAACAAGCTGCTGCAGCTCTCAAGCGACGAGCGCGCACGGGGCGTGATCGCAATGTCGGCCGGCAACCACGCCCAGGCCGTCGCCTACCACGCCGGCCGCCTCGACATTGCCGCCACCATCGTGATGCCGAAATTCACGCCCAACGCCAAAGTTGCAGCCACGCGCCATCATGGCGCACGCGTGATCCTCGAAGGCGAAACCCTGGCGGAAGCCGCAAGCTTCGCGCGCGACATGGCCGCAAAAGAGAAGCTTGTCTTCGTGCACCCGTACGACGACGCGGCGATCGTCGCGGGCCAAGGGACCCTTGCGCTCGAAATGCTGGCCGACCAGCCCGATCTCGACGCACTTGTGGTGCCCATCGGCGGCGGCGGCATGATCGCGGGCTGCACGATCGCGGCCAAGGCGATCAATCCCAAGATCGACATTTACGGCGTCGAGGTCTCGGCCTTCGCGTCGGCCGCCCAGCGCAAAGCGGGCAAGCAAGTGCAGACGGGCGGCACCACCATCGCCGAAGGCATTGCGGTTGCCGATATCGGTGCCGAATGCTGGCCCGCCATCGAACGCGACGTGCGCGAAGTGCTGGTCGTAGACGAGCTCGAGGTCGAGCGCGCCATCGTGCTGCTGATCGAAATCGAAAAGACCGTGGCCGAGGGTGCGGGTGCCGCCGGGCTTGCCGCGATCCTGGCGCATCGCGACCGCTTTGCGGGGCGCCGGGTCGGCATGGTGCTGTGCGGCGGCAATATCGACACGCGTGTGCTTTCGAGCGTGCTGCTGCGCGGCCTTGCGCGCGACGGGCGCCTGCTGCGGCTCGAAGTGGACATCGCCGACCGGCCGGGCGCTTTGGCGGAAGTCGCACGCCGCATCGGCGAGAGCGGCGGCAATATCGTCGAGATCGAGCACCAGCGGATCTTCACCGAAAAATCCGCCAAAAACGTGGTCATCGAAACCACGGTCGAAGTCATCGAGCGCAAACACGGCGAAAATCTGATCGCAGCGCTCAACGGGGCGGGCTTCCCCACCCGCCCCGTCTGAGCGGCAAAGCTGCCGGCGCAGCTTCTTGCTACAGCAATGGATTGGGCGGCGGGGCGGCCGTGCGTTCGAGGTCCGGCAGGCGGCCCTCTTCGGCTGCGTGGCAAGCCACCATGGCCCCCGTCTTGGCCCGTATCGCGCGCGGCGCTTCCGCTTTGCAACGATCGTTGGCGAATGGGCAGCGCGGATGGAACGTGCAGCCCGACGGCGGATCGATCGGGTTGGGCACTTCACCCGCGACCGGCGTGCGCGGCCGGCCTGACATTTCGAGATCCGGGATCGCGTCGAGCAGCATGCGCGTATAGGGATGTACGGGCCGCGAAAACAGCGTCTTCACGTCCGCGATCTCGACGAGCTTGCCCAGATACATGACCCCGACGCGATCGGAGATGTAGTAGACGACTGCAAGATTGTGGCTGATGAAAAGATAGGTGAGGCCCAGCTCGCGCTGCAGATCCTTCATGAGATTGAGGATCTGCGCTTGCACCGACACGTCGAGCGCCGAAGTCGGCTCGTCGCACACAAGGAACTCGGGGTTCGAAGACAGCGCGCGCGCGATCGAGATGCGCTGGCGCTGGCCGCCCGAAAATTCGTGCGGGAACTTCTCCTGGTCGGCCGGCGACAGGCCGACTTGGCGCAGCAATTCGTCCACGCGCTTTTTGATCTGCACAGGGTCCGACATGAGCCCGTGCACAACGATGGGCTCGGCGATGATCTTGCCCACGCGCCAGCGCGGATTAAGGCTCGCGTACGGGTCCTGGAAGATCATCTGGAAGCGCTTGCGCACGCGGGCCGCATCGGCCGACGAGCCGAGCTTCGACATGTCGGTGCCGTCGAACATCATGCGCCCGCGCGACGGCGGATAGAGCCCGACCACGAGACGGGCGAGCGTCGACTTGCCGCAGCCGGACTCGCCCACGAAGGACAACGTCTCGCCCTTGGCGATCGTGAAATCGACGCCGTCGACCGCGCGCAGCGTCTGGCGCGGCAGTTTCTCGAGCAAACGGTTCAGCAGCGGCTTCGACACGTCGAAATAGCGCGCAAGGTCGGTGGCGACGACGAGGGGCGCGCTCATTCTGCCGCTGCCTTCTTGGTTTGGTCGTAGAGCCAGCACGCCACGTCCGTGTCCCCGACCGGGATCGGATCGGGGCGAAGTTGCGTGCAGGGCGCAAAACGCTTGGTGCAGCGCGGGTTGAAGGCGCAGCCCTTCGGGATCGCCGTCAGGCGCGGCATCGCACCGTCGATCTGCGCGAGGCGTGCGGGCGCATTGCCGAGCTTCGGGATCGAGCCCATCAGCCCTTCGGTGTAGGGGTGCTTGGCGCGCTGGATCACGTCGCGTACGGGGCCGATCTCGGCAATGCGGCCCGCATACATGACCGCAACTCGGTCGGCGGTTTCGGCGATCACGCCCATGTCGTGCGTAACGAGCATCACGGCCGTCCCATGCTCGCGGCACAGGCGCTTGATCAGCGTGATGATCTGCGCCTGGATCGACACGTCGAGCGCCGTCGTGGGTTCATCGGCCACGATCAGGCGCGGATTGGCGCACAAGGCGAGCGCGATGACCACACGCTGGCGCATGCCGCCCGAAAACTGATGTGGATAATGGTCAATGCGACGCTCTGCGGCCGGAATGCCCACGTCCTGCAGCAAGCCGATCGCGCGCGCGCGCGCGTCGCTCTCCGACATGTCGAGATGCGTGAGAATCGTCTCGGTCAGCTGGCGGCCGACCGTGTAGAGCGGATTGAGCGAGGTCAGCGGGTCTTGGAAGACGGCGCCGATTTCCTTGCCGCGGATGCGGCGCATCTTCTCGTAGGGCAGATTGTCGATGCGTTGGCCATCGAGCAGAATCTCGCCGCCCGCAACCCGGCCCGGCGGCTCGAGCAGGCCGATGATCGCAGCGCCCGTGAGCGACTTGCCAGCACCCGATTCGCCGACCACGCCGAGCACTTCGCCGGGCTGGATCGAAAACGAAATGTCGTCCACGGCCACAAGCGTGCCGCGCCGCGTGGGAAATTCGACGCGGAGATTTTTGACTTCGAGCAACGGGCGGTTCGTGAGCTTGTCCATATCCCGCCCCTAGCGCAGCTTGGGATTGAGCGCGTCGCGCAGCCAATCGCCGAGGAGATTGACTGCGAGCACCATCACGACGAGGGCAAGGCCCGGGAACACCGTGATCCACCATTCGCCCGAGAACAGGAAATTGTTGCCGATGCGAATAAGCGTGCCGAGCGACGGCTCGGTCGGCGGCACGCCCACGCCGAGGAACGAAAGCGTGGCTTCCGTGATGATCGCGAGTGCAAGATGGATCGTCGCGATGACGAGGACGGGGCCCAGCACGTTGGGCAGCACGTGCTGCAGCATGATCGCGATTGGATGGCGGCCGATCACGCGTGCGGCCTGCACGTATTCTTTGCTCTTTTCGACCATGCACGAGCCGCGCACGGTGCGCGCATACTGGACCCAGCCCGAAAAGCCGATCGCAAGGATCAATACGTAGATCGCGATGTCGTGGTGCAACTCGCGCGGGATCACGACGCGTGCCACACCGTCGATCAGCAACGCGATCAGAATGGCGGGGAAGGAGAGCTGCACGTCGGCCACACGCATGATCACGGCATCGACCGTGCCGCCGACATAGCCCGCCAGCAGCCCCAGCGAGATGCCGAGCACCATCGCAAAGACGACCGAGAACACCCCAACCAGCAGCGAAATGCGGCTGCCGAACAGGATCGTGGACAAAACGTCGCGGCCTTGCGTGTCGGTGCCGAGCGGATATTGCGGCAAGCCGTCGGGCAGCCACGCGGGCGGCAGCGAGGAATCCATCAGATTGAGCTGGCGCAGATCGAACGGGTTCTGGGGTGCGATCAGGGGTGCGAAGATGGCGCCCGCAAAGAACAGCACCGTCACGATCGCGGCAACGATGATGATCGGCGAACGACGGAAGCTGTAGAAAACGTCGCTATCGACGAACCGGCGCACGGCGTCCATGGCGGATCCCCCGATCAATGGCCGCCTGCGGCACCCCGATCGACCCGCAGGCGCGGATCGACGGCGTAGTACAGCAGGTCGACGACGAGATTGATGAGCACGAAGAAGAACGCGATCAGGATCAGATAGGCCGCCATGACCGGCACGTCGGCGGCCGACACCGACTGGATGAACAGGAACCCCATGCCGGGCCACTGGAACACGGTTTCGGTCACGATCGCGAAGGCGATGATGCCGCCGAGTTGCAGGCCCGTGATCGTGATGACGGGGACGAGCGTGTTCTTGAGCGCATGCCCGAAATTGATGGCGCGGTTCGAAAGCCCGCGCGCGCGCGCGAATTTGATGTAGTCGGTGCGCAGCACTTCGAGCATTTCCGAACGCACGAGGCGCATGATCAGCGTGAGCTGGAACAAGGCGAGCGTGATCGAGGGCAGGATCAACGCACGCAGGCCCGTGGGCGTGAGGAAACCCGTGGTCCACCAACCCAACGCCACCGTGGTGCCGCGCCCGAAGGACGGCAACCAGCCCAGTTGCACCGAGAAAACGAGGATCAGCAGAATGCCGATCAGGAAGGTCGGCAGCGACACGCCGATGAGGCTCACGGTCAGCAGCAAGCGCGAGCCGACGGAGTCGCGGTTGAGCCCGGTATAAACCCCCATCGGCACGCCGACGAGCAGGGCCAGCAAGGCCGCACACAGCGAAAGTTCCAGCGTGGCCGGCAGCCGCTCCATCAAGAGGTCCGAGACGGGCCGCGCCAGACGGTAGGAGATGCCGAACTCGCCCTGCGCTGCTTTGACGAGAAAGTTGAAATACTGCACGAAAAACGGCTGGTCGAGCCCGAGGTCGCGCACGAGGCGCATCCGCGCTTCTTCCGTGAAGTCCTGGCCGAGCATGATCGCGACCGGGTCGCCCACATAGGCGAACAGCGAAAACGCGACGAAGCCGACCGCCATCATGACGAGAACGGCTTGCAGCAAGCGGCGTATGATGAAAGCGACCATAGTTCAGACGGCCCTTCGCAGCTTCGGAGAAGAGACTCCGGACGGCGCAAGGCCGTCCGGAGTTCCCAAGCGACCGGTCAGTTGACCTTGACCCACTTGACTTCGAGCTGGTTGAGCGGGCTGTGCACGAGATCGACGTTCGAGCGCATCGCCCACGGAATCACCTGGTGGTGAATCGGCAGATGCGGAACGCGCTCGTGGTAGAGCTTGTTGAACTCGTCGATGAGCTTGTTGCGCGCGGCCACGTTGGTCTCGAGCTTCACCGCGTCGATGACGCGGTCGAAATCCGGATCCGAGAAGCGGCCGTGGTTCCAGATGCCGTTGCCCGGCTGGCCGTCGCGCGTGCGGATCAGCGACTGCAGCGAGTAGAGCGCGTCGAGCGTGGGCACGCCCCAGCCCAGCAGGTAGAGCGACGTGTCGTCGCGCTGGACCTTCGGGAAGTACGTGGCGAGCGGCATCGCGTTCAGATTCGCCTTGATGCCGATCTGCGCCCACATCGCGACGAGTGCTTGGCAGATCGCTTCGTCGTTGATGTAGCGGTTGTTCGGGCAGTCGAAGGTGATTTCGAAGCCGTCCGGATATCCGGCTTGGCGCATCAAATTGCGCGCCTCGGCGACGTTGAACGGATAGCGCTTGTCCCAGGTCTTGGTGTAGCCGGTGACCGTGTCGGGATAGAGCGCACCCGTATTGACCGACTGGCCACGCATCACGCGCGTGTGGATCGCGTCAATGTTCATCGCGTGGTACATGGCCTGGCGCACCCGCACGTCCTTGAACGGATTGCGGCCCTTGACCGACGAATAGAGAAGCTCGTCGCGGCTCGTGTCGAACGCGATGAAGATCGTGCGCACTTCGGGGCCCGAAACGATCTTGAGGCCGGGGGCGGCCGCCAGCTGGGCAATGTCCTGCACCGGCGGATCGAGCACGAAGTCGATTTCGCCCGAGCGCAAGGCTGCCGTGCGCGTCGCAGCCGACGCGATCGGCTGGAACACGAGTTCGGTCACGTTGCCTTCGCGCGCGGCGTTGTTCCACCAAGTCGGGTTCTGCACCATGACGGTGCGAACGTCCGGCTCACGGCTGCGCTGCACGAACGGGCCCGTGCCCATCGTGTTGCGGCCGGTGAAGCTGTCTTCGCGTCCGCGCACGTTCTGCGGCCGCGTGGCGTTGTTGGCTTCGCTCCACTCCTTGTCCATCATGTAGACTTGGGTGAGCTTGTCGATCAGCACGGGATCGGGAACCTTCGTGACGATGTCGACCGTCAGCGCGTCGATCTTGCGGGCCTCGGCGATCGTATCGGTGAAGATGCCGTAGTTCGAGAATTCGTGCAGCGAACGCTGAATCGAGAAGACGACGTCGTCGGCGTCGAAGGCGTTGCCGTTCGAGAACTTCACGTCCGGGCGCAGATTGAAGCGCCAGCGCGTGGGCTCCATCAAGGTCCAGCGCACGGCCAAGGCCGGCTGGAGTTCCATCGTCTTGCCGCGCTGCACGAGCGGTTCGTAGATCTGGCGCAGCACCAACGTGACGTTGCCAGCGTTCTGCGAATGCGGGTCCATGGTGTTGGCGTCGCCTGACACGGACATGCGGAAGGTTTTGGCTTCCGCGTCCGGCAGGGCGCCGAACGCGAGCGTCCCGGCGGCCGCAACGGCAAACGCCAGGCGCGCGAAACGAGTTTGGTTTTTCATGATGCCTCCAGTGAACACCTTGCGCGAACGCAAAGTTGGGGGGATACGGTTCAAAGGTTGTCCGGCCACCGGCAAAACGCGCCGGGCACGGGCTCGAACCGCTGGCTTGGCAGCTTTCGTGCCAAGTTCGCAATTCGCAAGGCCCTCTTCGTAACGCGTTGGTCGTACAAATCAATGGATTTCTGCCGCGCATTTAGGCAAGCGTCGGAACACTTGTCGAACCTTGCGATGCGGGACAACCGCATGCGGGCTGCGCTAAGGTTTGTGCAAGAGGGGGACTTCAAAATGAACGATCAACGCCCGCGCGGCAACTCGCTTGCCGCTCGCGACATCGCAGCGCTTGTGCATCCCTATACGAATCTGCGCGCGCACGAGACCGACGGTCCGGTTGTGATGGCCAAAGGGCGCGGCATTTATGTCGTGGACGACAACGGCAAGGAGTATATCGAAGGCCTCGCGGGCCTTTGGTGTGCGTCGCTCGGCTTCGACGAGCCGCGTCTGGCCGATGCCGCCCACCGCCAGATGCGCCAGCTCCCCTTCTACCATATCTTCGCGGGCAAATCGCACGAGCCCGGCATTGTGCTGGCCGAGAAGCTCAAAGAACTCGCACCCGTGCCGATGTCGAAGGTGTTCTTCGCCAATTCGGGTTCGGAAGCCAACGACACGGCGATCAAGATTCTCTGGTACATCGCCAACGCCGCCGGCACGCCCAAGCGCAAGAAGATCCTGAGCCGCGAGAAGGCCTATCACGGCGTCACGATCGCGGCCGCGTCGCTGACCAAGCTGCCGGCCAACCAGCGCGATTTCGATCTGCCGATCTTCCCCGTGGCCTATGCCGAGACGCCGCATTTCTATCGCGGCGGCCTGCCGGGCGAGAGCGAGGAACAGTATTCGACGCGGCTTGCCGAAAATCTCGAAAAGCTGATCCTCGCCGAAGATCCCGAAACGATCGTCGCGATGTTCGCCGAACCCGTGATGGGAGCTGGCGGGGCCATCGTGCCGCCGGCGGGCTATTTCCCGAAGATCCAGGCCGTCCTGCGCAAATACGGCATTCTGCTCGTCGCCGACGAGGTGATCTGCGGCTTCGGGCGCACGGGCAATATGTGGGGCAGCCAGACCTACGGCATCGAACCCGACATCCTGACCTGCGCCAAGGCGCTGTCCTCGGCCTATATGCCGATTTCGGCCGTGCTGATCTCCGAACCCGTCTATGCCGCCATGCAGGCCAACAGCGCCAAGATCGGCACGTTCGGCCACGGCTATACCTATTCCGCACATCCCGTACCCGCCGCCGTCGCACTCGAGACGCTGGCGATCTACGAAGAGCGCGACATGGTGGGCCATGTGCGGCGCATGGCGCCCAAATTCCAGGCGGCCCTTGCAAGCCTGGCCGACGCACCTATTGTCGGTGAAGCCAAGGGTGTCGGGCTCATCGGCGGGCTGCAGCTCGTCAAGGACAAAGCCAGCAAAACCATGTTCGAGCCGAGCCAGGCGGTGGCGCCGCTGATCGCCAAGGCGTGCGAGGCCAACGGCCTCATGGTACGCCCGCTGTTCGACAACCGCTTGGCCGTTTGCCCGCCGCTGATCATCGACGAGGCGGGCATCGACGAACTGTTCAAGCGCTTCGCCAAAGGCATTGCGGAAGGCACGCAAGCCGCCAAGGCGAAGGGCTTCATCGACTAAACCGAACTCCGAGGACCGACCGCCATGCGACGCGACTACGACCGCTATTTCTCCGACGCGATCGGCGCCTTGAAGGCCGAAGGGCGCTACCGCGTGTTCGCCGAACTCGAACGCATGTGCGGCAAGTTTCCGCACGCCGTTTGGCATGCGCCCGACGGCCCGCGCGACGTCGTGGTGTGGTGCTCGAACGACTATCTCGGCATGGGCCAGCATCCCGACACGATCAAAGCCATGCACGAAGCGCTCGACAGCAACGGGGCCGGTGCGGGCGGGACCCGCAACATTTCGGGCACCAACCACCAGCATGTGCTGCTCGAGCGCGAGCTCGCCGACCTGCACGCTAAGCCCGCCGCCCTCATCTTCGGGTCGGGCTACAATGCCAACGAAGCCACGCTTTCGGCCCTCGGCCGCCTGATGCCGGGCCTCGTGATCCTGTCGGACGCGCTCAACCACGCCTCGATGATCGAGGGCATGCGCCATTCCGGATCCGAGAAGCGCATCTTTCGCCACAACGACGCGGCCGATCTCGAAACCCAGCTCAAATCGGTCGAACCGGGGCGGCCTAAGCTCATCGCGTTCGAAAGCGTCTATTCGATGGACGGCGACGTGTCGCCGATCCACGCCTTCTGCGATTTGGCCGAAAAATACGACGCGATGACGTATCTCGACGAGGTCCACGCGGTCGGCCTCTACGGTGCGCGCGGTGCGGGCATCTCCGAGCGCGACGGCGCGCAACATCGCCTCGACATCGTGCAAGGCACGCTCGCCAAAGGCTTCGGCGTTGTCGGCGGCTATATCGCCGCGTCGACGGCGCTGTGCGACGCGGTGCGCAGCACGGCCCCCGGCTTCATCTTCTCGAGCTCGATGCCGCCCGTCGTGGCCGCAGGCGCGCGCGCGTCGATCCGCCATCTCAAGCAGAACAACGCCGCGCGCGAAAAGCTCGCCGAGCGAGCCGCACGCCTCAAGCGCCTGCTTGCGGCCGCCGGCATGCCGGTGATGCCGTCGGTCACGCATATCGTGCCGCTGATGGTGGGCGACGCGCGGCTGGCCAAACAGGCCAGCGACGAATTGCTTCTGCGCCACGGCATTTACGTGCAGCCGATCAATTTCCCGACGGTACCGCGCGGCACCGAGCGGCTGCGCATCACGGCAACCCCATTCCACGACGACGCGCTCATGGACCGGCTCGTCGAAGCTGTCGTCGATGTGTGGAGCCGTTTGGATTTGAGACGTGCGGCATAGATCCGCGACCGTTTTTCTCGCCTGTTTGGCGCTCGCTGGATGCGCGAACCCGACCGGGCGCTTCAACTACGTCTCCACTGAAGGCTATGCGGCGAGTACCGCCGCGTTCGCGGCCGCCGACGGCCCCACGTCGGTCGTCGTGCGCAACAATCCCTTTCCCGGCGACGCGGATGGCGCCAGATTCGTGGCCGCGATGCCCACAGACACGATTTGGCGCTTTAAATTCGTCAATTCGCGGCCCGCTCGGAGCTACGGCTACCTGTTCGTCATCGAATTTGGGCAAAACGCCAAGCTTCGCACATATTCTGTTTGCGCGACCGATCTGCCGGTCCAAACACCGCTGCCGCCGGACAGCGCCACGGACGGCATCCCTTTTCGCGCCGGATTCTGCCGCAATGGCAGCGGCATCAGCGAGGTCGCGGGCGTAGCACCTCACGCGCCGTCGCCCGACGCCCCCGAATTCCGGAATTTTCTGGCGAATTTGGTATCGTTACTGACGCCGCCGAACGACTCGCCCAGCATACGCGACTACGAGGGCGGCTGATTCGCGAACGCGACCATCGACCGCCGGGCGCTTCTGCGGCATTCTCGCCGAGTCCGCACTAAGGAGCGCGCCGTAAATGAATCCCCGCAGCGTCAGGACGGCCGAGCAGGCGGCCGCCCTTCTCGAACAGCGCAGCATCGACAACGTCAAAATCGGGCTGTTCGACGTCGACGGCGTGATGCGCGGCAAATATCTCTCGCGCGAGAAGTTCGCGAGCGTGCTCAAAACCGGCTTCGGCTTCTGCGACGTGGTCCTCGGCTGGGATTCGAACGACCAGCTCTACGACAACAGCACCTACACGGGCTGGCACACGGCCTATCCGGATGCGCCTGTGCGCGTGCTGCCCGAGACGTGCCGCGCCCTGCCGTTCGAGCCGACGACGCTGCTGTTCCTCGCCGAGTTCGCGGGCAAGGCCGAGGCTTTGTGCCCGCGCGGGCTGTTGCGCCGCATCGTGCGCCGCGCCGCCGACATGGGCTTTGCCGCCAAGGCAGCGGCCGAGTTCGAATTCTTCGTATTCGAGGAAAACCCGGTCTCGGTGCGCGAGAAGAACTATCGCGGCCTCAAGACGCTTACGCCCGGCTTCTTCGGCTATTCGATGCTGCGCAGCTCCGTGCACGCCGAGTTCTACCACGGCCTGCTCGAGACGATGCGCGCCATGGGCGTGCCGATCGAAGGCTTGCACACCGAAACGGGTGCAGGCGTGCTCGAAGCGGCCCTGCTCTACGACGACGTGCTCGCGGCGGCCGACAAGGCGAGCCTGTTCAAGACCTTCACGAAGGTCTTCGCGCAGCGCCAGAACCGCATGGCGACCTTCATGGCCAAATGGTCGCACGACTGGCCGGGCCAGTCGGGCCATCTGCATCTGTCGCTGCAGGACAAGGCCGGCACCCCTGTATTCCACGACGCGAATGCGCCCAACGGCATTTCCCAGACGATGCGCCATTTCATCGGCGGCCAGCAGCGTCTGATGCCGGAATTGCTGGCCATGGTCGCGTGCACGGTCAATTCCTATACGCGCCTCGTGCCCGGCTTCTGGGCGCCGACGGCAAGCTATTGGGGCATCGAAAACCGCACCACGGCCTTGCGCGCGATTCCGGGCGGGCCGTCTTCGCAGCGCGTCGAGTACCGGATCGCGGCGGCCGACATCAATCCCTACATCGCCCTTGCCGCAGCGCTCGGGTCGGGCCTGTGGGGGATCGAGCATCGCATCGAGCCGACCGATCCCATCGCGGGCAATGCCTATGACGTGGCGCCGCCCGAAGTGCTCAAATTGCCGCGCACATTGGGGACGGCCGCTGCACGGCTTGCCGCGTCGGACGCCGCCAAGAGCCTGTTCGGGGAACAGTTCGTGGCGCACTACGCCGCCAGCCGCGACTGGGAGCAGCGCGAAGCCGACAAGGCCATCACCGATTGGCAGCTGCAACGCTATTTCGAAATCATCTGAGGAAACGACCGCAATGGCGCCCAAGGCCAATTGGAACTATCCGACGACGATCTGGGCGGGCCCCGGCCGCGTGGCCGAGCTGCCGGCCGCATGCAAACGCCTCGGCATCGCCAGGCCCTTGCTCGTGACCGACAAGGGCCTTGCCGCGACGGCGATGGTGCGCACGGCACTCGCCGCAGCGGGGGCCGCCCTGTTCGCCGACGTGCGCGGCAATCCGACGGGCAGCAATGTCGCGGCCGGCGTTGCCGCCCTCAAAGCCGGCGGCCACGACGGGGTAATTGCGTTCGGCGGCGGCTCCGGCCTCGACGCCGCCAAGGCGATCGCGTTGATGGCAGGCCAGACGCTGCCTTTGTGGGACTTCGAGGATGTCGGCGACAATTTCAAACGTGTCGATCCGGCCGCCATGGTGCCGGTCGTGGCCGTGCCGACCACATCGGGGACGGGCTCGGAGACGGGCCGCGCCTCTGTCATTACCGACGAGGCCGCACATGTAAAAAAGATCATCTTTCATCCCAAAATGATGCCGGGGATCGTGATCCTCGATCCCGAACTCACGGTGGGTTTGCCGGCAAACCTCACGGCCGCCACCGGCATCGATGCGTTCGTGCATTGCTTCGAAGCCTTCTGCGCGCCCGGTTTCCATCCGATGGCCGACGGCATTGCGCTCGAAGGCATGCGGCTGGTCAAAGACTGGCTGCCGCGCGCGTTTGCAAACGGGGCCGATATCGAAGCGCGCGCGCAGATGCAGGCGGCCGCCAGCATGGGGGCGGTTGCGTTCCAGAAGGGGTTGGGCGGTGTGCATGCGCTTGCCCACCCGATTGGTGCCGTGTTCGACACGCATCACGGCCTCACCAACGCCGTGCTGCTGCCTTATGTGATGCTGCGCAACCGGGCGGCCATTGCCGGGCGCATGGGCCGCCTCGCGCGTACGCTCGATCTTGCCGCCTCTGCCAAGCAAGCTGGCGATTTCGACGCCGTCCTTGCCTGGGTTCTCGAATTCCGCGCCAAGCTCGCCATTCCGCCCGCCCTTGCGGCCCTCGGCCTCGATGCCGCACGCGCCGACGAAATCGGCGCCATGGCGGCGGTCGACCCCTCGGCGGGCGGCAATCCCTGCCCGCTCGACGCCACCGACTACGCGGAAATCTACCGCGCGGCGATAGCCGGAAAAATTTAACTCCGAGTTAGCGATTTCGAGGCTAGTTTCGGATCCAACCTGACCCTTTAACGCTTGCGGACCATCAATGTCGAAAATCGAACTGTCGGACGACGAGTATTTCGCGATCGAAGACGCGCTGCAGAACAGCAGCCGCGGCCGCGCTTTCCTGCGTGCGCGCGACGCACGGTCGCGCGTGGTGGCGGTCGACGAGGCGCGGCGCATCGCCGCCTCGTTCCGCGAATGGACGATCCGGCAAATGGGGACCGTCAAGGAAACGCAGAGCGTCGAAGTGCTGCGCGCCGAGCTGCAGAGCATGGCGGCCCACATCCAAGCCGCCAAAAATGAAATCGCGTCGATCCACAACAAGGATCCCAAGGCCGCGATCTCCGACAACCGCATCAACAGCGCCACGAGCGAGCTCGACCAGATCGTCGCCTCGACCGAGCGTGCGACCTCCGACATTCTGAATGCTGCCGAACGGATCATGGAAGTGGCCGGCCATCTGCCGCCGGAACATGCCGAAGCGGCCCAGGTGCTCAACGACCAGGCGACCGAAATCTTCACCGCCTGCTCGTTCCAGGACATCACCGGCCAGCGCATCTCGAAGGTCGTCAATACGCTGCGCTACATCGACCAGCGCGTGAACGCGATGGTCGAGATCTGGGGCCTCGACAATCTGCCGACCGCCACCGCCAAATCCGACGCCAATGCCGACAAGCGGGAAAACGCGCATCTGCTGAACGGCCCCGCGATGCCGGGCCAGGGCCGCACGCAAGACGAAATCGACGCGCTTCTCGAAGGTGCGAGCTTCGACGCTCCCGCCCCGCGCGCCGAGCCGCCGCCGCAGGCAGCAAAAAACCCGGCGCCCGCACCGGCCGCGGCGCCCGCACCGGCCCCCGCACCGGCCCCGGCCCCCGCACCGGCCCCAAAGCCTGCGGCAGCGCCCGCCGGGGCGACCGCCTCGCAGGCCGACATCGACAAGCTCTTCGATTGAGCCAAGACCGGGCAGATCGGGGCTAGCAATGTGCCCTCTTCCGGCGTAAAAGCCTTCACCATGGAACAAGTCAAGACACCAGAAGCGCCACCAGCGGTCGCCGGCGATATGAATGCCGGCAAGTACGACGCCGAAGGCCAGGACGCGCTCCATATTCTGCCGCTGAGCATCATCCCGCTCGAAACGCCGGGATTGCGGCGTCTGCGGCTTATCAAAAACGTGCGGCTCGACTCAGTCGTCGAACTCTACAAAGACCAGGGTCACAAATCGGCGCAGGTGCCGCTCGACGCGCTCAACAGCGTGTTTCAGAGCTACGGCACGCAGCTGCGCGCCGACATGCCGCTGCTGCAGAGCCTCAGCAGCATCCCCTCGTTCGATGTGTACACGCTGCGCGTGGCCTTGCGCTCCCTCAACTTGCCCATCGACGAGAAGACCGCTCTGCAGCTCTCGGACTCCAAGCGGCGCGAACTCACCGACCACATGAAGGTGTTCACGCATCCGCTGATCCAGCAGATCTACGGCAGCGCCGAATTCGAAGTGAACGACGTGTCGGATATCATGAAGTTGATTTCGTCGCCAAACCGCGACGACGCCCGCAAGAACCTGCGCATGATGTCGCAGAAGCTCAACGTACCGTTGACAGAGATCCCGCGCTTCCTCGAGGACTACGGCGACACATTCCTGTCGCTCGCCTATTTCCGCTCGTGCCTCGACAAGGTCGTCCCGCAGGTGCAGAGCTTCCTCGATTGGGTGAAGCCGCTCGACGACAACCAGATGATCAAGGGCGACCGCATGTCGAAGCAGATGCTCGACAAGACGCGCGAGTCGATGTCGGGCGTGATCATCTCGCTGACCGGCCGCTTCGAAGCCTTCAACCGCAAAAGCTCGGATTTCTGGCGCGACATCAACGCCGACAGCTTCAGCCGCATGAAGGACATGGTGTTCTCGAACCACCGGTCGATCGGCGGCGTTTTGTGCGGCCTGTCGGTCAAGATGCAGCTGTGGCGCGACCGCTTCCCGTCGGCGAGCGGCGGCCCCAACAAACGGCTCGAATTCGTGCGCTCGGAAGTCGTGCCTGGCATGCAGATCATCGACGAGCTCGAAGCGGCCGCGCGCAAGACCGGGCTCTAAGCCCGCCTTTTCGCAATCGGCCCGTCAGAATCCGGGCCCGTTGAAATCCGGGCGAGTCAAAATCCGTGCGACAGGCAGACCATAGCGGCCTCCTGGCCGCGGAAAGGCATGCGCTTGGCCGTGGCTGCCACCGGCGTCATCACGCCCGACAGCGTTTTGAGCGGGGTGGGCATCGGTGCGGACGCCGCGAATTTGCCGGTTGCCGCAAGCAGCGTTTTGAAAGCACCCGGCAAGGCGAAATGGGCCGCGATCGACGTTCCCATCAGATCGAACTCGCTGCCATCGAGCAATTCGCGGAACGGCGCGTTGAGCCACAGGATCGTCCCGTCGGCAACAGCCACCAGAGCCGCCGCGATCGGAATCGCGTCGAGCGTTTCGGCGAGGCGCGTTTCGGCCGCCTGGGCTTCGTTCTCGGCGGCGACCGCAAGGGCGAGCAGCACGCGCCCGGCCCCCAGCCCCACGACACGCAAAGTGCCTTCGTAGCGGCCGGCAAACATCGTCGCGGGGCCGCACGCCACATGCGCGACGGCCCCTTCGCTGATCGCGTCGATCGCCGCAACCAGGTCAGCGGGTACATCGTCGCCGAAGGCGGCGGCCCCCGGTTCGGCGCCGGCAAATTCCTGCGCGAACAGGCTGTCGGCCCAGACCAGACGCGCCGCACGCGCGCGCCCCGGTTCTGCCGCCAATACGGCGATCCCGCCTGCAAGTTCCATTTCGCCGTCGTCCGACATTCCGCATCCCCCCAAGGCCCGAAACGGGCAAGTTCGCCAGATGTTAGCCAAGAAAACGGCTCGACAGAAGCGGGCGTTACGAACATTTCCCAAGACGCGCGCGGACGGTCTAGACTTTGCGCCGCCATGTTCGCAAAAGGCCCCCTGCTGATCCGCCACGCCGTCGTCACGATGCTCGATGCATTCGCGAAGACGGCGCAGGAAACGGCTGTAAAAAACGGCGGCAAGATCGATTCCGCCGACATCGCGCGCATCGGCGAAGCGATGAAGAACTCCGGCGAGATCGAGAATTTCTACCGCGCCGTTTTCGGCCAGGTCGTGGCCTCGATCGTCGAATCGCAGAACCAGCATCGGCGCATCAACGCGTTCGGCCGTCTCGTGGCGCACCCGCTCGGCGATTTTTTCCAGTCGCAGCGCCTCGACCGCGCACTTCTCCACAATTTCTTCTTTTTCGTGCAAGCGCTGGTCGGCGAGGCCGAGAACGACTGGAACGCCACCTGCGCTGCCGTGCTCGACGAGATGCGCGACAAAGCGGGCGAAGCGTTTGCGTGGGAGACCTTCTACAACGATCCGCGCACGCAGGCGATTTTCTGGCAAGTGCTGGTGCGCATCGCCCAGTCCTTCAAGCGCTTCGACACGCGCCGCGACTGGTTCTTGCGCATCATGCAGCACAAACAGACGTCGGTGAGCCTTGCCCCCAACAAATACGTGCAGCTCGGCGACGGGCTCGACGTCGCCCAGTTCGGCAAAGACGAATTCCTCAATCTGTTCGACAGCCTGTTTGCACCGGTCAAACGCCTGACACTGCAGGAAGTCGTGCGCTTCGAGGCGGCAACGGGGCTCGCACCGCGCGCGGCTTTCGACCGTTTCTTCAGCGATTTGGACCGCTACAGGCGCGAGCACTGATTTTTTCGTCGGCCTTCATTGTTTGTTAAGACATTTAGGATAAATTTTAAATATGTTGAAGATAAATCATCGCTCCCGTGTGTTTTTGGCCGCCGGCGTTGCCTGCGTGGCGCTTGCTGCCTGCACCAAAACGCCGAGTTTCCAGGGCAGCCCGCCGCTGTCGGCCGTGCCCAACAAGGTCAGCAACTTTGCGGCCCCTTATGTGAACGCTATCGTGACGCCCGGCGTGGTCGGGGCGGCGATGCTGGTCGGCCCGAACTTCCTGCCCGGGCGTTGCGACGAGATGTACCTCACCGGCGACCGCAAACTCATCTGCGACCAGATGGCGCGCTACAACGACACGCCACTACCGGGCAAATTGCCCGATCCCAACGCGCAGTATCGCTGCATCCGCACGCTGGGCGGCGTCACTGAATGCACCGACGCCCCGCGCGCCGCACGGATCGCGGCGCCCTAAACCTCAAACCTTCAAATCATTACTTGGCGTCGGCAGCCGGCTTCTTCGGCACCGAGGACGGGGCTACCCACGTATTCCCGGACAAAGGCTTGCCGGGACCGGCATGGAAAACACGCGGATTGCGCGTGTTGAGTTCGTCGGCTTCTTTGTTGACCTTGGGCGGCGAATTGTTGGCGCGTGGATCGTCTGCCGCGGCGGCCGGATTGCTGCCGAACGCGGCCGAGCCTGCGATCGCCAAAGCCGTTGCCAGTGCCAAGATACCGCTGCGCGCCATCGTCCATCTCCCAAATCCGGCATTCCGCCCCCTTTTCACGGGGCCGGAACGTGATAACGTCCTTGTCCTTCTTATAACATAATCGGCCTTCGACAATCTCGCTTTAAGGACAGGTATTTGGAACCCACGGCCGATATCCATACCTTGATCACCCAGTACGGGACGCTGATCTACGCGATTATCTTCGTGTGGACCTTCTTCGAGGGCGAAACCTTCGTGCTGTTTGCGGGTGCCGCTGCCCAGCAAGGCACATTGAATGTGTGGGTGCTGCTGGTTGTCGCGTGGTTCGGCAGTTTTGCCGGCGACCAGATGTGGTTTTGGATCGGCCGGCGCTACGGCAGCCAAATGCTCGAGCGGCGCCCGAAATGGCGGGCGGGCGTCGATGGCGCGCTCGAAATGCTCAAACGCTACGACACGTGGTTCATCCTGTCGTTCCGCTTCATCTACGGCGTGCGCAATTTTGCGTCCTTCGCAATGGGTGTCGCGCGCATCGATCCGCTGCGTTTTGCCGCCCTCAATTTCGTGGCGGCATTCGTGTGGGCCGCGTCGTTCGTCGGCATCGGCTATCTGTTCGGCAGGGCACTGGAAGCGATGCTTGGCGACGTCGTGCACTACTTCCTATACGTGATGCTCGGCGTGTTCGTGGGCTCTTCGACGATCGTCTATCTCGTGCATCGCCACCACACGCGCAAAGCCGCGGCACGCCAAGCGGCCAAAGACGAGGCCGCAAAAGCCGCCGCCGCCGCCGACATCGCCGCCGACTAGATTTCAGAACTGCAGAAGAGCGAGCGCCAAGGCCGCGACGACGCAGGCCATGGCTGCGATCTCGGCCCAGCCCAGCGCCTCGCCCAGCAGCAGGGCCGAACTCAGCACGCCCACGACCGGAACCGCGAGCGTGCCGATCGATGCAAGGGATGCCGGCAAGATCTCGAGCACGCGATACCACGCCCAATGGCAGAAAATCATCGGTACGGTCGCCGCATAAACAAGCCCCACGAGCGAGGGCAGCGACGGCAGGCCATGCGCAAAACCCGAGCCGCCGCCCTCGAAAACCACCATGCCGACCAGCACCGGCACGCCGCCGATCGCCAATTGCCACGCCGTGAGCGTGACGGCCGACATCGCAAAGCGCATCGCTTTGACGACAACCGTGCCCACCGCCCAACCGATCGCGGCCGCCAGCATCAAGGCAAGTCCCACCGGCGACTGCGCCAATGCGTCGCCCGCGGGCAGTGCTAGCAACCCGAGCCCGGCAATCCCGCACAGGAGTGCGCCGATCTTGCGCAAGCTCAACCGCTCGCCCAGCAGTACGGCACCCAGCAGCGACGCCCACAGCGGCATCGTGAACGCAATCAGCACGGCACGCCCGGCCGACATCACGACAAGCCCATAGGCCGAGGTCACGTGCCAGATCGTGATGTTGAGGAACGACGACGCCGCCAGCGCCAAAACCCGGCCGCGCGGCAAGCGCAGATCGAGGCCGCGCAGATAGCCCACCGCAAACAGCCCAGCGGCCCCCACGTAAAGACAGATCGTGCGGAAGGTCCATGGCCCGACCTCGGCCACGGCAAGCTTCATGGCCGGCCAATTGACGCCCCACAACAGCGCCAGGGCGACCAACAGCCACAGGCCTTCGCGCCGGGCGGCAAGACTGGTCAAAGCGGTCTAGGCGCTCTTGCGGATATCGAACACGAATACGCCGTCCTGCTCGACGAGCTTTTCGAGCGTGGCCCCAGTGTTGCGGCACAAGGCTTCGAAATCGCGCACCGCCCCCGGATCCGTCGCCAGCACCTGCAAGGCGGCCCCCGCAGGCAGGCCTGCCATCGCCTTTTTGGCGCGCAGCACCGGCAGCGGGCAGTTGAGGCCTTTAAGGTCGAGGATTGTTACCGACATTTGCCCATTTCCCATTCGTTTAACCGGAGCCTACGGGTTGAATATGCACGCCCGCAAGCCCTACATTCGCATCCCTGCCTTGCCCCGGAAAGACCAGCGCGCAATGTCCGACCTGCCTGTCCATCAGCTAGTTGCCCTTCTCGGTTTTGGCCTTGGGGCGGCCTTCGGCGCCGTCGTGCAGCGCACCAATTTCTGCGCGATGGGCTCGGTTTCCGACATCGTTTATCTTGAGGATTGGGGCCGCTTTCGCGCCTGGCTGCTCGCGATCGCCGTTGCGATCGCAGGAACGACAGCACTCGACGCCGCAGGCCTTGTCGATCTCAGCAAGGCCATCTACGCCACACCCAATCTCGGCTGGCTCGGCGCGATTGTCGGCGGACTGCTGTTTGGCATCGGCATGACGCTCGCGAGCGGCTGCGGCAGCCGCAGCCTCGCAAGGCTCGGGGCCGGCAACCTCAAAAGCCTTATCGTCGTGCTCGTGCTCGGTGTCTTCGCCTACATGACGCTGCGCGGCCTCCTCGGTGCGGCACGCGTGGCCGCGATCGAGCCCACGAATCTCGATCTGCGCGCAGCGGGCCATTCGACGCAATTGCTGCCCGGCCTGCTCGCAGCATGGACAGGCCTTGATGCCGCCCGCGTGCAGCTTGGGTTGGCGGCATCCGTCGTACTGACGCTTGTTTGGTTCTGCCTCAAAGACCGCAGCTTCCGCACCGATGCGCGCAATCTCGTGTCGGGCGTGCTGATCGGTCTGCTGGTCGTGGCCGGGTGGGCTGCGACCGGCTTTGTCGGCAACGACGATTTCGAGCCCGTCCCGCTTGCCTCCTTCACCTTCGTGGCGCCCATCGGCGATGCGCTTGTCTATCTGATGACATGGACGGGTGCGAAGATCAGCTTCGGCGTCGCCAGCGTATTCGGCGTTGTCGCGGGGGCGTTTGTGGCCGCACGGTTGAGCGGCGAATTCCGGGTCGAAGCTTTTGCCGGTACGGCCGATCTGCTGCGCCATCTCGCCGGAGCCGCAATGATGGGAACGGGCGGCGTGCTCGCCTTGGGCTGTACGGTCGGCCAAGGCATTACGGGGCTTTCGACCTTGGCCGTGGGCTCGGTTCTGGCCTTCGCGGCCCTCATTGCCGGTGCCGTGCTCGGGCTCAAATATCTCGAGCATGGCGGCATCGTGGCCGCCCTCAAAGCGCTGACGGCGCGCGCGTGACGGCTTCCCTCGCCGTCTCGATCAAGGGCGTGCTCGCGATCGACGGGCGCTTTTGCCTGCTGCGCAATGCGCGCAACGAATGGGAATTGCCGGGCGGCCGTCCGGAGCCGGACGAAGAACCGCAAGCCGCGTGCGTGCGCGAGATCGCCGAAGAGCTCGGCCTCGATGCCGAGATTTCGCACATCCTCGACAGCTGGCGCTATCGCGTGCTGCCCCACCGGCACGTGCTGATCGTGACCTATGCCTGCCGCCCGCTCGCAGGCGTGCGCCCACGCACCAGCGACGAGCATGTCGAATACGGTCTGTTCGCCGTCGCCGAGATCGACGCGCTTGTCATGCCCGCAGGCTACAAGGCTTCGATCCGGCGCTATCTTGCGTCCCCGCCGCGCGGTTAGGGCGAAATGCGGCGCGCGGGTGCGGGCGGCAGGAACGCTTCGGTATAGACCTCCTCGGGCTTCACGCGGCCGGCCACGTTGTAGGCCTCGGCCACCGTCGCAACCGATGCGGCGAGGCGTGCCGCGGGAACCGCCGACAGGCCGTTGCGCTTGACGTTGTCGGTCAGCATCGTGAGGTCGCGCACCATCTCGAAACGCTCGAGTTCGATCGCTTCGTTGAACAAAGGATCGCGCTGCTTGAGCTGCGCCATGCCGCCCTTGGGATCGGCAAGCGCGTCGCGCACGCCCGCGATCGATGCGCGCACGAAGCGGCGAACCGTCTCGGGATTGCGCGCGGCAAACGACTGGCTCACGATCAAGGCCGAGCCCAGCAGATCCACGCCGTAGTCGTTGTAGCGATAGACCATCAATTCGGAAGGCTGCACGCCCGCCATTTTGATGTTGAACACGCTCGTCGAGATGAACCCGGTGACACCGTCGACCTGGCGCTGGACGAGCAAGGTTTCGCGCAGCTGCGGCGTCACGGTCTGCCAATTGATGCGCGCAAGATCGATGCCTTGGGCGCGCGCGAAAGCCGGGAACAGCATGCGGCCCGCATCGGCCTCGGGCGCTGCGAGCTTCAGCCCTTCGAGCCCCTTGGGATTTGCGACCGCGCCTTTGCGCAGGATCACGGCGGCAAGCGACTGGTCCATGACCAGCAGCACGCCTGTAATCTTGTCCGTGTTGGCTGGGTTGGCGTTGAACGGGATCACCGTGTTGAGATCGGCATAGCCGATATCGTACGCCCCCGACGCGACCTTGGTGACCGTATCGCCCGAGCCAAAGCCGCGATCCATCGCCACGGCGAGGCCCTCGCGCGCGTAATGGCCCTTGTCGAGCGCCATCGTGAAAACGGCATGGTTGCCCTGCAGCGCCCAATCGAGCGCGAATTTGACGGGCGTTTGCGCTTGCGCGGAGGCGGCCGTTGCGGCGGCGGCGACGCAGAAGGCGGCGGCAAGCTTAGCGGTACGTTTCAGCATCGAAAATCCCCCCGGATCGTGATGGTACTTGTGCGACACTGCCAGCCGCATGCAGGAAGGTCAATCTGCGGTGCAGGGCTAGGGGAGCTCCATTCGCGCATGGGTTTTGTCGAAGCATTTTGGGGTGGTTTTGCAAGCATCGGCGGCCCGTCGCGACTGCCGCTGCTGCTGCCCTTTGCGGCGCTGCTGCGGCTGGCTGGCCCCCTGTCGCTGCGCGCAACTTCTGTGTGGGTCGTCGCCTTTTGCATCGGCTTTGCCGCCAGCCTTGGCGGGCTCGAATTTGCCGGCATCGAAACCGCACGCTTCTGGGGCTGGATCGTGCTGGCCGCAGGGCTCGGGCTTGCCGGCTTCGGCCTCGCCGCAACCGGCGCCTTCGGACAACCGCACCCGCCGGGACCAGCGATGGCAGCCCTCCTTGGCGCGTGCATGGCCTTCGGTGCCACGCCGTTTCGCGGGCCGGTCCTGCAGGCGACGGAAGCGCTTGGTTTCTATGCGCTCGGCGCTTGCGTCGGCGCCTTGGCCGTGGCGGCGGCGTTGCGCCCGCTGTTGCACCGGGCCCCCTCGCCCGCATTCTGCGGCGTGGCGCTTATGGCTGCGGGCGGGCTGATCGCGATGGGGGCCTATGCCGGGCTCGGCTTCTGGCTGATCGAGTGGGGGCCGGCGCTTGCGCAACTCGGCTAATGTCGGTGTTTAGTTCCTTTGCGTTGCGCGCGGCGGGCTGGTTGCGTCAAGAAAATCCGCAGCTTGCCCCTCGCGCAAGAGCGCCCTAGTTTGCCTCGCAAGAACACTTCCAAGCTGGAGAAATCGTCCGCATGAAACCGCTTCTTTCCGCGCTGTTCGGTCTGGCTCTCGGTGCGGCAAGCCTGCCCGCCGCGGTTGCCGCCCAAACGCCGCCCGCCCCCGCTGCTGCCGCCCCCGCTGCAGGCCGCGTGCTCGTCGCCACCTGCACCGGCTGTCACGGCCAGAACGGCAAGAGTGCGGGGGCAATTCCGACCCTCGCCGGACAGAGCGAAACGCAGATCCGCCAGGCGATGCTCGACTACAAAAACGACCGCCGCGCGGGCACGATGATGAACCGCCACGCCAAAGGCTTCAGCGACGATGAGATCGGCGCCATCGCGCGCGAAATCGCGACGAATTGGCGCTAAGGGAGATCGCACACATGGCTCAATTCAAACTCTCGCGGCGCGCGTTCGGCGCCTCACTCCTCGCATCGAGTGCCTTGTCGGCCTGCGCCATCCGCACCGAGCCTGCACCCAAGGCCCGCGTGGTGGTCGTGGGCGGTGGCTTCGGCGGGGCAACCGCAGCCAAGTTCCTGCGCCTGGAGGATCCGGGCATTGCGGTCACACTCGTCGAACCCAAATCCGAATTCCAGACCTGCCCGTTTTCGAACTACGTGCTGTCCGGCTTCAAGACGATGGCCGACATCACGCACAATTATTCGGCCCTCACAGGCACGCATGGCGTGCGCCATATCCGCGAGACGGCCGTGGCGATCGATGCGGCTGCCAAAACCGTGCGCACAAGCGGCGGCCAGACGCTTGCCTACGACAAGCTCGTGCTGTCGCCCGGCATCGAGATCCGCTACGGCGCCCTCGAGGGCTACGATGCAGCCGCTGCCGAGCGCATGCCGCACGCGTGGGCTGCAGGGGCACAGACGGTGCTGCTGCGCCGCCAACTCGAAGCCATGCCGGATGGCGGGACGGTCGTGCTGTCGATCCCGGCCAACCCGTTCCGCTGCCCGCCGGGCCCGTACGAACGCATCGCGATGATCGCGCACTATCTCAAAACGACGAAACCGCGCTCGAAGATCCTCGCCCTCGACGCCAAGGACGCGTTCTCCAAGCAGGGGCTGTTCCAGGACGGCTGGCAGAGCCAGTACGGCGCCATGATCGAATGGGTCCCGCTCGGCAAAGACGGCAAGGTGGTGCGTGTCGATCCGGCAGCGCTCACGCTGACGTCCGAGTTCGGCGAAGTGCACAAAGCCTCGGTCGCCAACGTGATCCCGCCGCAATCGGCGGGCCGCATTGCGGTCGCAAGCGGCCTTGCAGCGACCGAGGGGGCGCTTGCCGGCTGGTGCCCGGTCGATCCGTTCACGTTCGAATCGACGCGCGCCAAAGACATCCACGTGATCGGCGACGCGGCGATCGCGGGGGCTATGCCAAAATCGGGTTTCGCAGCCTCGAGCCAGGCAAAGTTCGTCGCACAAGCCATCGGCGCGCAGGTGAACGGCCGCCCGGTGCCGACGGCCGTGTTCGCGAATACGTGCTACTCGCTGATCACGCCCGATTACGGCATCTCGGTCGCAGACGTGTATCGCCCGACCGCCCAAGGCATTGTCGCCGTCCAAGGTGCGGGCGGCGTGAGCCCGCGCACGCCGGCAGACGCAGCCAACTTCCGCGCTCAGGAAGCGCACTATGCCGAAGGCTGGTACGCCTCGACGACGAAGGAAACCTGGGGCAGCTGACAGCGCCCCCGATCCCGAAAAGCATGCAGCCATAGGCCGAGCATCTTTGGACTTGGCGCAAGCCTTCCCGCCTGCTTGGATGGTGTCCAAACAGGCGGGGAGAAACGGCCATGAACAAGATCGATCTCGGCGGCAAGCGAGCCGTCGTCACGGGCGGTGCGCGCGGCATCGGACTCGCCATCGCCGAGCGGTTTCTGGCTTCGGGTGCCGACGTCGCTCTCTGGGACCGCGATCCGGCCGCCATCGACGCGGCCGCCAAGCGCCTTGCCGCCGGCAAACGCGTGACGGGGGTGGCGGTCGATGTCGCCGACGAAGCCACCATCGCCGCCGCAATCGCCGCCACGGTGGGCGCACTGGGCGGCATCGACATCCTCGTCAACAATGCCGGCATCACCGGCCCCAACGCGCCGACTTGGGAATATCCGGTTGCGGACTGGAAGCGCGTGATCGACGTCGATCTCACGGGACCGTTTTTGTGCAGCCGTGCGGCCATCCCCGTCATGCTCGAAGGCGGCTGGGGGCGCATCGTCAACATCGCCTCGGTCGCGGGCAAAGAGGGCAATCCGAACGCGCCCGCCTATTCGGCCGCCAAGGCCGGCCTCATCGCGCTCACGAAGTCGATGGGCAAGGAGCTTGCGAAGTCGAACGTGCTCGTGAACTGCATCACGCCGGCCGTGGCCGACACCGACATCCTCAAGCAGATGAGCGAAGCGCACGTCGCCTACATGCTCGGCAAAATCCCGATGGGGCGCTTCGTTCAGATCGGCGAGATCGCGGCGATGGCGGCTTGGCTCGCCTCGCCCGAATGCTCCTTCACCACCGGCGGCGTGTTCGACATCACCGGCGGGCGCAGCACCTATTGAGACTTGAGCTTGGCGGCGAGAAATTCGAGCACATCCGGAAAGGCGGCCGCCCACGTGCCCCAATCGTGGTCGCCTTTGGTGACGGCACTCGTCACCGCAAGTCCGGCGGCCTTGAGGCGCAATTCGATCACGTCCTGCTCTTCAGCAAGGCGAAACCGGTCGCCGCGGCTTGCGGTCAGATAGAGTGCCGGGCGCGGCGCATCGGCCGCAAGACGGCGCGCGGTCTGCTCGGGATCGCGCGCGACGAAAAATCTGGGATCGAAGGGTTCGCCGAAAGCACCCGAGAACACGCGCGCGAGGCGCGCTGCCATCGTTTCGTCGATCGTAGTGTCGGGCTTGATGCGGGTCCAGAACGCCCCGCTCATCGAGGCGGCGGCGATGTAGCGCTCGGGATAGGCAAGGGCGATGCGCACCGCGCCGAAACCGCCCATCGAATTACCGGCGATGGCACGGCCCTCGCGATCGCGGCGCACGTCGAAATTCCGTTCCACGTCGGCCGCAAGATCGCGCACGATCGCCGTTTCGGCCGCCATTGCGGGTCCGTCCACGTACCAGCCATTGCCGGTATCGGGCAGCACGATCATCAGGGGCGGAATGCGCCGCTCGGCCACGAGCCGGTCGAGCGTTTCGGCGACTTGGCCCAGCCGCAGCCATTCGGCGGCCGAACTGTCGCGCCCGTGCAAAAGATAGACGACCGGAAGCGTTCCTTGGGCCTTGTCGGGCCGCACGATCGAATAGTTCACCTGCCGCCCGAGCGCCGCACTGTTGTAGTGCCGATCGACCGCGACCTCGCTTGCGCTCGCGGCGTGTGCAAACGCAAACAAAACGGCCAGCGCAAAAGCGCTAATCTTCGAACGGCAAGCCAACATAGTTCTCCGCCAAACTCGCCAGTGCGGCACGCGAAGATACCAGATATTCGAGATCCGCAAACTGCCGACGCTCGTCGAACGGCGTTTCGTCGCCGAATTTGTGCAGGAGCGACGTCATCCACCACGAAAAACGCTGCGCCTTCCAAATGCGGCGCAGCGCCGTGGTCGAATAGGCGTCGAGCTTCGTGCCGTCGCCGCGTTTGATCTGGGCTTCGAGGGCGCGGGCGAGCAGCCGCACGTCGCCGATCGCGAGGTTCATGCCCTTGGCACCCGTCGGCGGCACGATGTGTGCGGCATCGCCCGCCAGAAACAGCCGCCCGCTCTGCATCGGCTCGGTCACGAAGCTGCGCATCGCCGTGATGCCCTTCTGCAGCATCGGTCCCTCGGTCGCAAGCCCGCCCAGGCGGCGCTTGAGCTCGGCCCAGATGCGCGCGTCGGGCCAGTTGGCGATGGCGTCGTCGGGCTCGCACTGAAGATAGAGGCGGCTAATTTCGGGCGAGCGCATCGAGAGCAGCGCAAACCCGTCGGCATGGCGGGCATAGACGAGCTCTTCGCACGCCGGCGGCGCCTTGGCGAGAATGCCGAGCCAGCCGAACGGATATTGACGGTCGAAAAAACGCAACTCGCCTGCAGGCACCGTCGGGCGCGCAATTCCGTGGAACCCATCGCAGCCAGCAACAAAATCGCACACGAGTTTTTTGCTCTGCCCCTGCTCGACGAAATGCAGTTCGGGTGCAGTAGCCTTGAAATCGTGGATGGCGACATCCTTGACGTCGAAGCGCACATCGCCGCCCGCCGCAAGGCGCGCCGCAATCAGATCTTTCACGACCTCGTGCTGGCCGTAGACAGTGACGGCCTTGCCGTCGGTAAGGTCGGCCAAATCGATGCGATGGTTCACCCCGTGGAAATGCAGATTGACGCCCGTGTGGCGCAGACCCTCGCGGCGCAGGCGCGCGCCCACACCCGCATCTTCGAGCAAGGCGGCAGCCCCGTGTTCGATGACGCCCGCACGGATGCGCTCTTCGACATAGCTGCGCGTGCGGTCTTCGAGCACGACCGACTCGATCCCTGAAAGATGCAGCAGATGCGACAGCAGAAGCCCCGATGGCCCCGCCCCCACGATGCCGACCTGCGTGCGCAACGTTGCGGTCATTCGAGATCGCCTAATTCTTCGCGCACGGCCGCGAATGCGCCGTTGACCGCCGGCACGCCCGCATAGACAGAAGCATGCATCAAGAGTGCGCGCAGTTCGGCAGGCGTGACGCCGTTCTTGAGGGCCGGGCGCAGATGAAGCTTGAATTCGGCCTCGCGGCCGAGTGCGATCATCATCGCAAGCGTGACGAGCGAGCGCGTTTTCAACGGCAGCGTCGCATCGCCCCACATCTCGCCCCACGCGATACGCGTGATGAAATCCTGCCACGGCTGACCGAAGGATCCAGCCTTGTCGAGCGAGCGCTGCACGTGGTCGACGCCGAGCACGGCTTTGCGGTTGGCAAGGCCGGCGGCGAAGGCCGCATCGGCGTGCACCTGCGACGGCGGCAGAAAATCGAGCAGCAAGGCGGCGGTCGCGTCGGCACGTTCGATCGCAAACAGATGGGCGGCATCAGCGACGGCCGCAAATCTGGCACCCGCAATCCCACCGGCAAGGGTCTGGCCCATCTCGACGGTGGTGACGGGATCGAGCGTTGCCGCCACCACCAAGGTCGGTGCTTTGATGCGGGCCAATTGCGCGCCGAGATCGGCGTGTGCGATCACCTCGCACGCGGCCGCATAGCCGTGCGCGTCGATGGCAAGGATACGATTGCGGTTGAGGACGACCATCGCCGGGTCGGCGGCAGGGCTGAACCAGCGCTGAAGCACGGCATCGACGATGGCGCCGAGCCCTTCCTCGCGCACGATCTTAGCGCGCGCAAGCCACGCGTCGGCTGGCGGCAACGCCGAGGCGGTGGCAAGGAGTGCAAGATGGCCGGTGCGCGCGGGATAGCGGCTCGCAAAATCCTGCGCGACGATGCCGCCCATCGACAGGCCGACGATATGCGCCCGGCCGATATCGAGCCGGTCTAGAAGCTGCGCGAGATCGTCGGTATAGTCGCGCAAAGCGGCAGGGCCCGCTTGGTGCGCCGAGCGCCCGTGGCCGCGCGCATCGTAGCGCAGGCAGCGATAATGGGGGGCGAGGGCGCGCACCACGCCGTCCCACATCTCGACGGTCGTTCCAAGCGAGTTCGAAAAGGCGACGACCGGGGCCGCGTGCGGGCCCGTGATATCGTAGAAGATCTTCTGACCGTTCAGTTCCGCAATCGGCATGTTTGCCACTATGCGCGGGCGACGAGGCGCGCTGCAAGCGCATCCGCACGTGCCGCCACCGGCTCGACCCAAGCGGCGGCGGCCGTCACAGCCGCAGCAGGGTCGAACGCAACGCCAAGCGCTTTCGCGTCGAGGCCCGTGTCGGCCCCGGCAAGCACCGAATGCAGATCGCGCCCGCTGTCGCGCACCGTATCGGCGGCACGTTCGACCAGCGCATGCGCCGCAGCGCGGCCGAGCTTGGGGGCGAGCAGCGAAGCGGCAGCATCCGCAAACACAAGGCCGCGCGTGGCGCCGAGATTGCGCAGCATCGCCGCTGCATCGACATGCAGCCCTTCGGCCAGAAGACGTGCATGTGCGACCGCACCACCCGCACAGCCGAACAGCGACGCGACTGCATGCCATTCGGCGTGCCACGCCCCAGCCGGGCGCTCGTGGGCCGCAACGAGACTGCCGCTCAAACCTGCCGCAAGCCCGCCTGCCGCTTGCGCGTTGGCGAGGATCGCCGTAGCCGCGATCGGATTGCGCTTGTGCGGCATGGCGGTGGAACCGCCGCGCCCTTCGACATGCGGCTCGCTCACCTCGCCGATTTCGGTCGAAGTCAGCGCCACGATGTCGCCCGCCATCTTGGCAAGCGTGCCGGCAAGCGTCGCAAGCCATTGCCCGGTCGCGACGATGCCCGCACGGCGCGTGTGCCAAGCGATGGGCGGCGCACCAAGACCGAGCTCGCGCGCATAGTCGGCCAGCACGGCGGGGCCCTTCACGCCAAGCGAGGCGAGCGTGCCGACCGGTCCGCCCAGTTGCGCCAGGCACGCAGCGTCGCGCCTTGCCTCGAGCGAGCTTGCCGCATCGGCGATGCCGGCAAGCCACACGGCCGCCTTGAAGCCGAACGAAACGGGTGCGGCGTGTTGGCCGTAGCTGCGCGCAATGCACGGCGTGTGCGCGTGGCGCCGCGCGAGGCTTGCAAGGGCGCGCAGCATATCGGCAAGGTCGGCCGCCAAGAGATCGAACGCGACGGCCATCTGCAGCGCCAGTGCGGTGTCGAGAATGTCCTGCGACGTCGCCCCTTTGTGCAGATCGGCGCCGAATTCGGCCGGCAGCAGCTTCTGCAGCGCCTTCACGAACGCGATCGTCGGCACGCCGGCAAGCACCGTTCCGGCCGCCAGCGCCTGCTTGTCGAACGAAGCGGGCGAGACGGCCTCGATCGAGTCGGCAAGGCCTGCAGGTGCGAGGCCCGCGCGCGCCTGAACGCGTGCGAGTGCTGCTTCCGCGCGCAGCATTGCGGCGATCAATGCCTCGTCGGCGAACACCGCCGCCAAACCGGGGGGGGCGAACAAGGGGCCGAAGATTTCGGAATCGAGAGGCGAAAAACTCATCGTATTTTCGATTCTAACCGGTTCTGGGCGCCGCGCAATCGTTGCCCGCAAAGCATCGGCGTGCGATGCTCTTTTCCAACGACAAAAGAGGGGGAACACGCATGCGAATTCGCCAGCTGCGGGCATTCATGACGCGCGACAAAGACCGCCCGCGCGTGCTCGTCGCCATCGACACCGACGAGGGCATTACGGGCTGGGGCGAGTGCTACAATCACGGACCCGACCGCGCGCTGATCCCGCTGCTCGACTATCTGGCGATCTTTCTGGCGGGCCAGGATCCGCGCCGCATCGAATATCTGATCCTTTATCTGCTGCAGCAGAGCCGCTTCCCGCCCGGCGCTTTGGGCCTCGCCGCGATCTCGGCGATCGACCATTGCCTGTGGGACATTTCGGCAAAAGCGCTCGGCGTACCTGTCTATCGGCTGCTCGGCGGCGAGGTGCGCGACCGCGTGCAGGTCTATGCCGGCGTCTACACCGCCCCCGATCCGCTGATCGCGCGCGATACGTTTGAAGCGCTTTCGGGCGAGTGGGGCATCACGGCTTTCAAGCTCAGCCCCTATCGCGGCGACATCCATCGCCGGCGCTGGGGCGACGTGGTCCGCGAGAGTGCGTCCTATTTCGCGGCCCTGCGCGAAACCGTGCGCGCCGACTACGAAATCGCGTTCGACGCGCACGCCAAACTCTTCGAGCCCGTGCAGGCCATGCAGCTCGGCAACGCGCTTGCCCCTTACGATCCGCTGTTCTTCGAAGAGCCGATCCGGCCCGAAAACTTCGAAGCCTGGGGAGCGCTCAAAGCGCGGCTCGACTGCCCGCTTGCGACCGGCGAATGCCTCTATAGCCGCTTCGAATTCCTGCGCTTGCTGCAGGTGCGCGGTGCAGACATCATCCAGCCCGACATTTGCGTGGTTGGCGGCCTGCTCGAAATGCGCAAGATCGCCGCCATCGCCGAAGCGCACTACGTGACCGTGGCGCCGCACAACCCGATGGGTCCACTTGCCACGGCCGTGAACGTGCATTTCAGCGCTGCCCAGCCCAACTTCAAGATCCTCGAATATCGCCTGCCGCACGGTGCCAATTACGACGACAAAAATCCCGACCAGCTCGGCGCACCCTACGTGCGCGATCCGTATTTGCCCAAGGACGGGCATCTCGAATTGCGGCCCGACCGGCCAGGCTGGGGTGTCGAGATCGACGAAGAGGTGCTGAAGCGCGACGGCTACATCCACTGGCAGCGCAAAGTGCCGACCAAGCCCGACGGCAGCAGCGGCTACGTATAGGCTAGCGGCCCTTGGCTTTGCGCCACGCCTCGAAATCGATTTTCGATTTTTCGTCGGTCGGCGGATAGAGGCCCGCGATCGAGCGGCCCTCCTGCACTTTCTCGACGACGAAGTCCTCGAACGCCGTCATCTCGACGGCTTCGGCCGCGATTTCGTCGGCAATCTCCGCCGGGATCACGACCACGCCCTCGCGGTCGCCGACCATGACGTCGCCGGGCCAAACCGGCACGTCGCCGCAGCCGATCGGAACGTTGCTTTCGACCGCCTGGTGGAGCGTGAGATTGGCGGGTGCCGACGGACGATGGTGGTAGGCCGGAAACGGCAGAGCCGCAATCTCGGGCGAATCGCGAAAGCCGCCGTCGGTCACGATGCCCGCTACGCCGCGCACCATAAGGCGCGTGACGAGGATGCCGCCGGCCGATGCCGCACGCGCATCCTTGCGGCTGTCCATCACCAGCACGGCCCCCTTCGGGCATTCTTCGATCGCAACACGCTGCGGATGTTTGCGGTCGAGAAACACCGTGATCGGATTGAGGTCTTCGCGCGCGGGGATGTAGCGCAGCGTATAGGCCTCGCCGACCATGTTCGGCAGATTGGCGTTCAAGGGCCGCACGTCCTGGATGAACTGGTTGCGCAAGCCCCGCTTGAACAACGCCGTGCACAAGGTGGCGACGCTGACCTGCATCAGCTTTGCCCGCGTCGCATCCGATAGTTTCGGCGCCATCGCTCAGCCCTTCGGGAAATAGACGCCGCGCTTGAGGCGCGTCTGCACATAGACCTGCTCGTCATACGTACCCTCGGCATAGGCGCCGCTTTTGGCGGCACCCGGGATTGAGACGTTGCATTCGCTCGGGTGCTGCTTGACGAAAGCCTCGTCGATGTCGACGCCGAGCCCGGGCCCGTCGGGCACTTTGAGGAAGCCGTTTTCCTGCAGCGGATGCGGCACTACGGTCTGCGCGCGCCCCACCCAATCGTCTTCGATGCGTTCGAGAATGAGGCCGTTCGGGATCGCCGCCAGCACATGCAGGGCAGCGTATTCGGCGACGGGCCCGAGCGAGCCCGAATGCGGCGCCATCATGATGTGGTGCGCTTCGGCCTGGGCTGCGATCTTCTTCATCTGCGTAATGCCGCCCGCACGGCCCGTGTCGGGCTGCACGATGTCGACGAGGTCTTTCTCGATGAGTTCGCGCAAGCCGTAGACAGTCGCCATGCGCTCGCCCGCCGCGAGCGTCACGTTAGCCGAATCGCGGATACGCCGGAAGCCGTCGAGATTTTCGGGTGCTATCGGGTCTTCGACGAACATCAGCCGATAGGGCTCGAGAGCGCGTGCCACTTGCGCTGCGTCGGCTGGCGTCAGCCACGGCGGCCCGTGCAGATCGATCATCAGATCCATCTCATCGCCGATCGCGTCGCGCAGCATCGCCACCTTGCGCACGGGATCCGACACGCCGCCGCACTTGATCGCCGTGATGCCGCGCTTCTTGAGCGACAGCGCGACCTCGGCCGTGTTGGCATGCGCGTAGATGCGAATGCGGTCGCGGATTTTGCCGCCGAGCAAATTCCAGACCGGCGTATTGAGCGCCTTGCCCTTGATGTCCCACAGCGCCATGTCGATGCCGGTCATCGCCCCGCCGCCGACCGTGCCGACCATGCCGTGGCCCATGATGGCGCACATCATCTTCTGCCACAGCCGCTCGATATGCGTGGGATCCTCGCCGATCAGGATCGATTTGAGGTCTTGCACGGCCGTCTGAATCACGCGCGGCCAGCCGCTGCATTCGCCGATCCCGACGATGCCTTCGTCGGTATGCACCTTCACGAACAGCCAGTTGCGCGTGCCCGTGAGCCCCTGGCGCGTCGCTTTTGTTCCGAACGAACCGTCGGAAGCCCACCCGCGCAGATTGGGCGCATCAACCTGCATCAAAAACGTCTCAATATCGACAATACGCAAAAGAACTCTCCCCCGATAGCCTCAGCCGACGTAGCGGAACCGTTTGTGGATGCTGCGCGCGCGCGGATCGGGGCGCGGAATGGCGGACAGCAGCGCCTTCGTGTAGGCGTGGTTCGGCGCATCGCACACTTGCTCGGCCGGACCCGTTTCGACCACGCGGCCGCGATACATGACAGCCACGCGATCGCACATGTAGCGGATCACGCCGATATCGTGGCTAATGAACACGTAGGAGAGGCCGAGTTCGTCCTGCAGATTCATCATGAGATCGAGCATCTGCGAGCGAATCGAAACGTCGAGGGCCGAGGTCGCTTCGTCGGCCACGATCACGCGCGGTCGCAGCGAAATCGCGCGCGCGATGCCGATGCGCTGGCGCTGGCCGCCCGAAAACGCGTGCGGATAGCGCTCGCGCCAAGCGGGATCGAGCCCCACTTGTTTGAGCAGCACCGCGACGCGGTCGTCGAGGTCGCTACCCTTGGCAATGCCGTTCACATAGAGCGGCTCGCCCACGATCTGCGCCACGGTCATGCGTGGATTGAGCGAACCCACCGGGTCCTGGAAGATCATGCGGATTTCACGGCGCGCGGCCTTCAGGTCTTCGCCTTCGGCCGTCACGAGATCGACGACAGAGCCGTCCGCACGGCGATAGGCGATCGAACCGCCGTTGGGATTGTAGACGCGCAGCAGGCAGCGCCCCATCGTCGTCTTGCCCGAACCGGACTCGCCGACAATGCCGAGCGTTTCGCCGGGTTTCACCGACAGCGACACGTCGTCTACCGCTTTGAGCGGTGCGGCAGGTTTGCCGAAATACATGCACAGGCCCTTGACCTCGATCACGGGCTTGGCGTCTTGCGCGATGGGGGCGCGACGCAGCCGGATTTCGGCCTTCTGCTCGAGCCGCACGACCGAACCGATCAGCATGCGCGTGTAGTCGTCCTGCGGCGCATGGAAGATGCGGTCGACGGGGCCGGTCTCGGCGACCTTGCCGTAGTACATGACCAAAACGTCGTCGGCGATTTCGGCGACCACGCCCATGTCGTGGGTGATGAAGATCACGGCCATGCCGAGATCGGTCTGCAGCCGCTTGATGAGGTCGAGAATTTCGGCCTGCGTCGTCACGTCGAGGGCCGTCGTCGGCTCGTCGGCGATCAGAAGCAAGGGATTGCACGCAAGCGCCATCGCGATCATCACGCGCTGGCGCATGCCGCCCGAAAACTCGAACGTATAGCGGTCGATCGCCTTGTCGGGATTCGGGATTTCGACCTGCTTCAGAAGTTCGACCGTGCGCGCGCGCGCGGCCTTCTTGTCCATGCGCAGATGCAGGCGCAGCACTTCCATGATCTGGTCGCCGACCGTGTGCACGGGCGACAGCGACGACATCGGCTCCTGGAAGATCATCGCGATGTCGGCGCCGCGCACTTCGCGAATCGCACGGCTGCGCGGATGCAGGGCCGCAAGGTCGGTGATGCTGCCGTCGCGACGGCGTAGCTTCATGGTTCCGGCGACGATGCGGCCCGGCTGATCGACGATCTGCAGGATCGAGCGCGCGGTCACACTCTTGCCACTGCCGCTCTCGCCGACGATGCACAGCGTCTTGCCGCGCGCGACCTTGAAGGACACGCCGTCTACCGCCTTCACCACACCAGTACGCGTGGCAAAATGCGTGACGAGGCCTTCAACCTCGAGCACCGTTTCGTTCGGAGGCGGCATCGCGTTCATTTGTTGTAGGGGTCGGCTGCATCGCGCAGGCCGTCGCCGAGGAAGTTGAGCGCCATCACCGCGACCACGACGGCCGCACCGGGGGCAAACAGCCACGGGGCCGTGGCGATCGAGCGAATATTCTGCGCCTCGCGCAGCAGCACGCCCCACGAGATCGTCGGCGGCTGCAGCCCGAGCCCCAGGAAGGACAGCGAGGTTTCGGCCAAGATCATCGCCGGGATCGCGAGCGTGATGCTTGCGATGATGTGGCTCATGAAGCTCGGCAGCATGTGGCGGAAAATCACGCGCCCTTCCGAGGCACCGTCGAGCCGTGCGGCCACGACGAACTCCTCGGTGCGCAGGCTCAGGAAGCGGCCGCGCACCACGCGCGCCAACTGCGCCCAGCCGGTCAGCGAGAGAATGACCGTGATCATGAAATACTGCGTGGTGGCGGGCCAGTCCTGCGGCATGGCAGCGGCCAATGCGAGCCAGATCGGGATCGACGGCAGCGACAGAATGAATTCGATCACGCGCTGGATCCCGAAATCGAGCTTGCCGCCGAAATAGCCCGATATGCCGCCGAGCACCACGCCGATCGTCAACGATAGGAACACGCCGACCAATCCCAGCGACAGCGAGATCTGCGCACCCTGCATGATGCGGCTGTAGACGCAGCGCCCGAGACGGTCCGCACCGAGCAGGAACAGCGGTTGGCGCGCATCGCTCGAGGCGAACATGTGCCGGTCGGTCGGGAACAGGCCGAACAAATTGTATTCGTAGCCCCTGCCGAATATTTCGAGCGGGATCTTGCGGCTCGTATCTTCGACATACACGGCCGCCAGCGACACGGGATCGCGACGCAGCGCGTAGGGATGGAAATAGGGACGGAACGCGAAGCCGTCGTCGGTGTCGAAAAAATGGATGGTCTGCGGCGGGTGGAAGGCGGCCCGCGCATTCTGGCGGGCAGGATCGTTCACGGCGAAAAAGCCCGGGATCGCCGCAACGAGATAGAGGAAGGCCACCACCACGAGCCCCACCATCGCGAGATGATGGCGCTTGAAAGCCCACCACAGCAATTGCCATTGCGAGGCAACCGCCATCTGCTTGGCATCGACCGCCCCTTCTGCAAGCGCCGCCATCGTCTACTCCAACCGGATACGCGGGTCGACGAGAGCGAGCAGAATGTCGCTGACGAGTGAGCCCAGCAAAGTCAAAGCGCAGATCAGCAGCACGAAGGCGCCGGCCAGATACATGTCCTGGCTCATTAGCGACTGCAGCAGCATGGGCCCCGCGGTCGGCAGGCTCAGCACGATCGCGACGATAACAGAGCCCGACACGAGATTGGGCAGAAGCCACGCGATCGTCGAGATGAACGGATTGAGGGCCACGCGCAGCGGGTATTTGACGAGCAAGGCGAACTCCGAAAGCCCTTTCGCGCGCGCCGTAGTGACGTAGGGCTTGTTGAGTTCGTCGAGCATGTTGGCGCGCATTACGCGGATGAGGCTCGCCGTACCCGACACCGCGAGGATCACGACCGGCACCCACAGATGGGACAAGAGATCGAGCACCTTGCCGAAGCTCCAAGGTGCGGCGACGTAAGGCTCGGAGAACAGCCCGCCGACATCCTGGCCGAACTTAACGGCCGCCACATACATGAGCACGAGGGCAAGCAGGAAGCTCGGGATCGCAAGCCCCAGAAAACTCAAGAAGGTCGCGACATAATCGCCGACCGAGTATTTTTTGACGGCCGAGAATACGCCGATCGGGAGCGCCAAGCCCCAGGTCAGGAGCAGCGTAGAGACGGTCAGCAGCAAGGTCAGCGACATGCGCTCCCAAATGAGTTCCGAGACCGGCTGCTGCCACTCGAAGCTTAGGCCGAAATTGCCCTCAGTGACGATGCCGACGATCCATTTGAAGTACTGCACGATCATCGGCTGGTCGAGGCCGAAGCGCGCGCGCAGATCGGCGGCCGTGTTCTGGTCCACGATTTCGTTGGAAGCGGCGAGTGTCGCGATATAGGTCGTGACGTAGTCGCCGGGTGGCAGTTCGATCAGCACGAACGACAGGAAGCTCAACGCCACCAGCGACGGGATCATCCACAAGAGACGCGAGACGATGAAGCGCAGCATGCGTTTGATCGGTTCCGTAGGAAAGAGGAAGGCGACCGGCCCCCAGGACCGGCCGCCTTCGATGCGAACTTACGTGGTGAAGAAGAACTGCTGCGGCAGAGACGGGCCCGGGTTGGGCCAGCTCCAGGCCTGCGGCATCTTCAGCGGCACGTTGCGCAGGTTGTTCTTCGCGATGCCGAACGAGTTGACCGCAAGGCAGACGCCGATCGTCTCGAAAGCGTCGGCCGTGAGGTCGAGCATTTCCTTAACGATCTGGCCGCGCTTGGCGATGTCGGGCGTGGCGCGCGCATCGTCGAACAGCTTCATGCGGCGCTTTTGGCTTTCCGGCGGCTCCTGGCCCTCCTTGCCGCCCGACACGTACCATTGCGTCCACGGGATCGCGTAGCGCGAGCCTTGCGGATGCTGGGCGAGATAGTCGCGCGGATCGAGGATCGGATCGAGACCGCCGGGGCCGGGCCACGTCGCCGCGTCGTGGTCGTTGTTGTCGCCGCGCGTGTAGTAAAGGGCGCGCTCGATCGTGTTGACCTTGATGTCGACGCCCAGTGCCGCCCAGTGGCGCTTGACGAGTTCGAGCGTATCGACCGCGTCCGGGTAGAGGGTCGGGATAACGTCGATCGCGAAGAACACTTTTTGCCCATCGGGGCGCAGGCGCATGCGGTCGGGCCCACGCCGGTAGCCGAGGCGGTCGAGGATCGCGTTGGCTTGGGCCGGATCGTGGCTCGTGAACTGGCGCGCGAGCTTTTCGTGGTACCAGGGATGGCCCGGGCGCGGCCCGGTCTGGTAGGGCTCCGACTGGCCGAGATAGACGAGATCGATGATCTCTTTGCGGTCGATGCCGAGCGACAGCGCCTGGCGGAACTCCTTGTTGGCGAACATGGCGCGCATCGCGGGATCTTTGTGCGTCATGTTCAGATAGATCATGCATTGCTGCGCGCCGGAGGCGACCAGCTCGACGAGGCGGTAGGCGCCGCGCTGCATGTTCTGCGACAGGGTCGGCTTGTTCTGCAGCGAGTCGATGTGGCGGTCTTGGATATCGATGCGGCCCGAGATCGTGTCGAGCATCAGCGATTCGACGTCCTGCGAGATGTTCATCGTCAGCTGGTCGATATAGGGCAGCTGTGCGCCGTTGGTGTCGACCTGCCAGAAATACGGATTGCGGCGCATCGTCACGCGCGTCGCACCGCCCGTGTAGGCTTCCGCGACGACCCAGGGATCGAGCGTGGGCTTCTCGGCGTTGCCCCAGCGCGACGGAATTTCGATGTCGCCACAGCGCGCGCGGAACAAAGTCGGCCAATCCGAAAGGTTTGCCGCGCGCACCTGGGCGTCGAGGCCAGTGTTGTATTTCGGATGGAACTGGCTGCAATAATGCTTCGGGAACAGCGTGGGATGCTGACCGAGCGGCGTGGCCAGATTCTCGAGGAACATCGCATAGGGTGCTTCGAACGCGAACTTCACGGCCGTGTCGCTGACCTTGGTTACGACGGCCGGCTTACCGCCGATCGTGAGCACCGAGGGGACCGAGCGGTAGAGTTCGGAATTCTTCGTGCAGTCCTCGATCGCGAACACGACGTCGTCGGCGGTGAAGGGTTTGCCGTCCGACCATTTCATGCCCTGGCGCAGATGGAACACGAACTCGGTCGCGGTGGCGTTCACGTCCCAGCGTTCGGCGACGTTCGGCAGCACTTGCGTGAATTCGAGGTTCCAGCGCACGAGGCCCTGGTTGCCCACCATGCGAAGAATGCCGTTGTGGTCGCTCGAGCCGCGCAGGCCCCGGCGCAGCGTGCCGCCGTAGCGGCCGACGGTTTCGTGCGGCGTGACGACCATCGGATTGCGCGGCAGGCGCTGGTCGAGCGGCGGCAGGCGGTTTTCGGCGACCATGCGCGCGAGTTCGGGCGCTTCTTTGGGTGCGGCTTGGGCCAACGCCAAAGGCGGGCTTGCGGCGAGGGCAGCCACCCCGGCCACACCCTGCAGCAGAACGCGCCGCGATACGGCGCTCTCGGTCTTCGAATCCTGACGGTCCGACATCGGTTCCCTCCCGTTATAATGCGCCTTGGGGCGCGTTTGTTGGTTTCATTAGGGCACTAATATATCAGAGTGTCAACCTTGCTCCTCTTCGGCCGCATTGGGTGCGGTGGCAGCGGGTGTGGTGCGCATATATTCGGGAAAGCGCGCGCAGAGATTTTCGATGTTCGCCAGCGTGCCGGACAGATGCTTGCGCAGAAAAGCTTGCGCCACTTCCGGCTGGCGGTCGGCGATGGCTTCGACGATCGCCTGATGGTCATCGAGAACGATCTGGATCTTGCCGCGGGCGGGCAAATGCAGGCGCCGCAGCCGGTCGATCTGGCCGCTGTGGCGGCGGGCGAGATGCCACAGATCCTGCACGCGCGCCGCCTCGTACATCAGGCGGTGGAAATGCTGGTCCTCGGCCGAGAAGGCGCCAATATCGCTGTCCTTGGCGATCTGGCGCTGGCGCGCAAGCGAGGCGCGCAAGGAAGCGATCAGCTCAGCCGAAGGCGCCATCGCAAGCTCGCGCACGATTTCGAGCTCGATCGAACGGCGCAGAAAATGCGCCGCGCGCGCGGCCGTAAGATCGATGAGACTCACGACCGTGGCATGCTGCGGAAAAACTTCGACGAGCCCTTCGGCCGCCAGACGCATCAGCGCATCGCGCACCGGCGTTTGGCTCACGCCCAATTGGCGCGCAAGTGCGGCACGCGACAAGACCGTGCCCGGTGCCAGTTGCAGCGACACGATTGCCTCGCGCAGCCGCTCGAAGGCGTGGGGTGCAGCCCGGCCGCGGCGCACGGGCACCGGCTTGGGTGCCGCAGCCGCCAATCGGCGGACGGGTTTGCGCGAGCGCAGCGGGGCAGCAGGCGTTGCCATGAAACGCAGTGTATCAGAACGCGCGCTAGCGTCGAGCACTAATATATTAGTGCTTTGAAGCGAACCGCTTCCCCGCTAAAGTGGCCTTTATAAACGAACGGGAGGGACCCTTGAACATTCTTCTGACCGGTGCCGCCGGGCATATCGGCGGCAAACTGCGCCGCCTGTTCGCCGGGCGATTCTCGAAACTGCGCGTGAGCGATATCGCCCCCATCGCGGATCTCGCCCCCGGAGAAGAGAATTTCACCTGCGATCTTGCCGACCGCGACGCGGTCGAACGTGCCATGGTCGGAATCAACGGCGTCATCCATCTCGGCGCCTTGTCGGTCGAGTACGATTTCGACCGCATTCTGCAGGCCAACATCGTCGGCACCTACAATGTCTACGAGGCCGCACGCAAAGCCGGCACCAAGCGCATCGTGTTCGGCAGTTCGAACCATGCGGTGGGCTTCCATCCGCGCACGACCACGATCGACCACCGCGTCGACATCCGCCCCGATACGCGCTACGGCCTCAGCAAATGCTGGGGCGAAGCGGTGTCGGCCCTTTATGCCGACAAATACGGCGTCGAGACGCTCAACATCCGCATCGGCAATGCGGCCGACGTGCCGCAGACCTTGCGCGCCCTCGCCCTTTGGACGAGTGCACGCGATCTCGCCCAGCTCATCGCGATCGGCCTCGAGCATCCGGATATTCGCTGCGAGATCGTGTACGGCATCTCGCGCAACAGCCGCGCCTGGTACGACAACTCGAACGCCTATCGCCTCGGCTACAAGCCGCAGGACAGTGCCGACGACCATGTCGCGGCCGCCGAAGCCGGCGAAAGGAGTGCCGTGCAGGACGAGATCTCGCTGCATTTCCAGGGCGGGCCGTTCTGCTCGGCCGAATACGCCAAACCCCTGCGCGCGGCCCGCTAGCGCCATGAATCGCTCCAATCCGCGCATCGCCGCCGTCCGCACCACGCCGATCGCCTTTCGCGATCCCCCGCTCCTCAACGTGGCCGGCGTGCACGAGGCTTTTGCCTTGCGCAGCATCATCGAGGTCGAAACCGAAGACGGCCGCATCGGCCTCGGCGAGAGCTACGGCGATCTCGAAACGCTCGCCAACCTCGCCAAGATCGGCCCAATGCTCGTGGGCCTCGATCCCTACGACCTCAACGGGCTTGCGAGCCGCAGCTACCAAGCGGTGACGGGCCAGGAATTCGCGGGCCAGACCTATCCGGCCGCCGGCGACAAAGCGCTGGCGAGTGCGACCGCCGCCTTCGAAGTGGCGTTCCTCGATCTGCAGGGCCAGATCGCGGGCTTGCCGCTCTATGCGATCCTCGGCGGCAAGGTGCGCAGCCACGTGCCCTTCAGCGCCTATCTCTTCTACAAATTCAAGCAGCACAAGGACGATCCCGGCTACCCCGCCGACGATTGGGGCGAGGCGATCGACCATGCCCAGATCGTGGCGCAGGCCAAGCGCATGGTGCTCGACCATGGCTTCGGTTCGATCAAGCTCAAAGCCGGCGTGTTCGAACCCGATTTCGAAATCGAATCCCTGCGTGCATTGCGCAAGGCCTTCCCGGACCATCCGCTGCGCATCGATCCCAATGGCGGCTGGTCGGTCGCGACGACCAAGCGCGTGATGCCGCAGCTCGACGGTTTGCTCGAGTATCTCGAGGACCCGACCGGCACGCTCGAAGAAATGGGCGAGGTCGCGACCTTCGCCAAAATGCCGCTTGCGACCAACATGGTCACGATCGCCTTCGGCCACATCCCGAAATCGGTGCGGCTCAATTCCGTGCAGATCGTGCTGAGCGACCACCATTACTGGGGCGGCCTGCGCGCAACCCAGAATCTGGCACAGATCGGCCGCGTGTTCGGGCTTGGCATCTCGATGCATTCGAACTCGCATCTCGGAATCAGCTTGGCGGCGATGACGCATGTGGGAGCGACGATCCCGAACCTCGCCTATGCCTGCGACACGCACTATCCCTGGCAGGTCGAAGAGGTGATCGACGGCGGCAAGCTGAAGTTCGAGGGCGGCAGCCTGGCGCCGCCGCAGGGCCACGGCCTCGGCGTGCGCCTCGACCGCACCGCCCTTGCCACGCTGCATCGCCAGTACCAGACCTGCGGCATTCGCAAGCGCGACGACGCCAAAGAGATGCGCAAATACCGACCGGACTGGAGTTCGGCGCGGCCGCGCTTCTAGGCTTAAACCGCGAAGAACACCGTTTCGCCTTCGCCTTGCAGGCGGATATCGAACCGCCACTGGCCGAAGGCTTCTTGCGTTGCGATCAATGTCGAGCGCCGCTCGGCCGGCACTAACGCGAGCACCGGGTCGGTTGCGTTGGCGGCTTCGCCTGCAAAATAGACGCGCGTATAAAGCCGGTTCAGCAATCCGCGCCCGAGCACGGAAACGGCGATGTGCGGAGCCCCCGCCCCCGCCGCACCCGGCTTGACGGTTTGCAACCGGAAGACGCCGCTTGCGTCCGTCGCCACGCGCGCGAAGCCGCGGAATGGTGCATTTGCGGGCAGTCCTGCGTCCGTACCGGCATAGCGCCCCGCCGCATCGGCCTGCCAGAATTCAAGCATTGCATCGCCGACGGGCACGCCATCGCCGTCCAAGACCGCGCCGACGATTTCGATCGCGGCTCCTGCCCCTGATATCGCCGCATCGACGGCGGCTTGGTAGGGATAGCCCGCCGGCGTCAGGCAATAATGGAAAAACGGCCCCACCGTCTGCGACGGCGTGATGCCCAACGTTTTGCGCTCAACCATGCGAACCACTCTCCATCGGCGTCGCCGCACGGCCGCGCAGCACGATGTCCCACACATAGCCGAGCGCCCATTCGGGCATCGTCGTGTCGATGTCGAAGCGCGCCACCATGCGTGCGCGCGCGGCGGCATCGGGCACCGAACCCATGATCGGATCGAGTGCGTGCAGCGGATCGCCAGGGAAATACATCTGCGTCACCAGCCGCTGCAGAAACGAGCGCCCGAACAGCGAAAAATGGATGTGCGCGGGCCGCCAAGCATTGGCGTGGTTGCGCCACGGATAGGCCCCCGGGCGGATCGTGGTGAAACGATAGCGCCCTTGCGCATCGGTCGCCACGCGCCCCGCCCCGTAGAAATGCGGATCGAGCGGGGCCGGATGCTGGTCGACCGCATGGATGTAGCGGCCCGCCGCATTGGCCTGCCAGATCTCGACGAGCGTGTCGGGCACGGGCCTGCCGTCTTCGTCGAGCACGCGGCCCGACACGACGATGCGCTCGCCTTGCGCCTCTTTGCCGTCGGCGGTCTTCGTAAGATCGTCGTCGCCGGGGCGGCTCGCATCGTGCCCGAGCATGGGCCCCGACAATTCGGAAGCACCCGCCTGGATCGCGATCGGCGGCAGCAAGGGTGCGCGCTTCTGCGTGCTGCGATAGCCCGGCGACAGCGACGGCGCATGCGCTGCCAAACTCGCCACGGGATAGATGTCGGTCATGTCGTCTCCCCCCACTCTGTCCCAGCACTTGGCGTGCCGCTTCAGATACGCGACAACAGGCTACAATCGGCGACAGGCGTTGACTATAGGCGACATCGGTAACCTATTTCCAACGCGCTGAAAACAAACACGAAGCACGCGATTTTGGGCCAATTAGGAGACGGATTCGGATTTTTCGAAATGTCGCCAATAGCCTTATTTCACCATGTCAAACAGCACAACGCCGCTGCCCCTCTTTTGCCGAAAGAGGAGCAGCGGCGCATTGTTCGAGAATACGCAGAACACAACCTAAATGTCAATGATTTTCAGGCTGCGGCTTCGAACAGAATGTCCTGGGCACCCTGCCACAGCACGGTCTTGCCGAAGCTCGCGAGATTTTCGAGCCCGTCGGTCAGCGTAATGAAATGGTTGCCGGCCAACTGCCCGACCTTGCTCGCAAAGCGCACGCCACCATAGGCCAAGATGAGCTCGGTTTCGCTGATGCCGCCGGGATAAAGCAGGATATGGCCGGAGGCGGGATAGCTTGTGTGGTTCTCGAGCCCCAGCCCCAAATCGAGCGAGCCGAGCGGAATCCAGCAGCCCTCCCCACTCCAGCGCACATGGATGATCTTGCTGCGCCAGGGCAGCAGGCTACGGAATTTCGCCACCGTCGCCGGGGCCGCTTCCGTCTCGAACCGACCGCCGAACACATAGCTGCCTGCCGTCACGCGCACGCGATCCATTTTTTGCCCTCTTGTTCGCCGATGATGCCGTTGTCGATCGACGGAATCTAGACGGCTCAGGTGCGGACGTCCAACCCGCGACGTCGGCGGTCAACTCTCCGATTGTATGGCCGAAAAAAAGGCACGGATACTCGCATTGACTTTCGATGATATTCGTATTATGTTCTTTTAAGACTATATAACCTTTAAAAGGAATTTAACCTATGTCGCTTATCGACAAGAAAATCCCCGGCTGGCTGAAAGGTGCGGTCGCCGGGATGCTGCTGCTGACGGTCGGGCATTTCATCTACCAGACCTTTTTCGTCGGCTGGCGGGAGTATCAAGTACTTGTCTTTGCGGATCAGCCTTTCGGGACTACCGACATCCGCTACAACATCTTCCTCGACGGCAACTACCGAGAAAAAACATTTTTCGTCAAACCGGCGCCGGACAGCACTTTCAGTCTTTTCGGCGCTGAACCGTTTCGCTCGACGGAGCGTCGCGTAAGCCTAGCGCTCGTTCCGCAATCGACCAACACAGCGCATCCGACCTACCGGTTCGTCGTCGAAGGCGATCCTGAAGGACATCGGTATTGCGAGATCGTGGTCTATCTGCGCAACGGGACGCCCACAGTCGAAGCATGCAAGTTCAGAGAGTACGACGCTAAGCTGTTTGGATTCTTCTTGAACGTCGTCAACTGACGGAAGGACGAGGCAAACACCATGAGCGAGAAAACACAATGGCCGGTACCGCCCGTCGATCGGGCATACCCAAACGAACTGGAGGAAGCGGTTGCCCAAAACGCGCGACAGACCTCATACCCTGGCGCCAACAACGGTCCAGCCGATGCCTACCGACACATGTTCGGTATCGCCGAAGTGCAGCGACGCAGCTCTCAGACTGTCGCGCGCACTGTCCGAACCGCGAATGAAATCGACCGCAAGACCTGGCGCCTCAAGACGGACGCCGGTTCGCAAATGGTTCTTCACAACAATCGCATTGGCGAACGAATTGGCCGCGCCGCGCGCAACACCGCCGAGGTCGAAGCGTTGGTGCATGCCGAGGTGCGCGCCGCTGCCATCGAGGGCGGAACGGGGAAGAACGGCGCCGCCATATATCTGGCGCCCGAGAACTGGACCGGCGACGGCAATCGAACAACACTGATCGTCTGGCCACCGCACGTTCTTGCGAGATCGAGCGAGGTCGAGCGGATTCTGGGCAAACCGACGCGGCTTTGGACCGCCGACGACGCGCGCAAAGTGATGCAAGACCGCATCTACAGGCAAAGCACGCATCCGCGCCAAGCCGAAGCGTTCAAAAAAGTGCGCAAGCATTTCGAACATCGCTACCCGGCGCCGACGCGCGGCGGGGCGGCCACGCAAAGCAGAGAAGGCAGCAGCGGGCCTGTCCATGTCGATGCCTATACGCGCGGGGACGGCACGCAAGTGACCACCCATTCGCGCAGCGCACCTGGACCGCGCTAGCGACGCCGGGGCGCGATCCAAGCGGCGGTTGGCGGCAGTGCCGTCTTTGCTCTAACCTAGCTTCCGTCGCGAACAAGAAGACGGAAGAACGCCTCATGCCCCTCATCAAATACATCACCGACATCCAGATCGATTTTGGCGCGTCGAAGCTGCTGCACGAGGCTTGCGCTTCCGCGGGCATTAAACGCCCGCTGGTCGTGACCGATAAGGGCGTGGTCGCGGCTGGTGTGGCCACCCAAGCGCTTGCCGCGATCGAAGGCAAGCTGCCGTACGCGATTTTCGACGGCACCCCCGGCAACCCGACCGAGTCTGCCGTCGAGGCCGCCCTCGAGGCCTATCGCGCGCACGGCGCGGACGGGCTTATCGCGGTCGGCGGCGGCTCGTCGATCGATCTTGCCAAGGGCTTGGCGATCCTGGCCACGCACCCTGCCCCACTGTCGCAATACGCCACGATCGACGGCGGTGCGCCGAAGATCAGCTCGGCGTGCGCGCCCTTGATCGCGATGCCGACCACGGCGGGGACGGGCAGCGAAGTGGCGCGCGGCGCCATCGTGATCCTCAAAGACGGGCGCAAGGTCGGGTTCCATTCCTGGCACATCGTGCCGCGCACGGCCATTCTCGATCCCGACTTGACGCTGAGCCTGCCGCCGGGCCTTACGGCCGCGACGGGCATGGATGCGATGGCGCATTGCATCGAAACCTTCCTTGCGCCCGCTTTCAACCCGCCCGCCGACGGCATTGCGCTCGACGGGCTGGCACGGGCCGCCAAATGGCTGCGCCGAGCGGTCGAAAACGGCAGCGACCGCGAAGCGCGCCGCCAGATGATGAGTGCGTCGGCGCAAGGTGCACTCGCCTTCCAGAAGGGTCTGGGCGCCGTGCATTCGCTGTCGCACGCACTTGGCAGCTACAAAGTAAAATCGCTGCATCACGGCACGCTCAATGCCGTGGTGCTGCCCGCCGTGTTGCGCTTCAACGAAACCGCCGCAAGTGCGGTCGCCGAAGACAAATACGCGCGGCTGCGCCAGGCGATGGGCCTCGCCGCAGGTGCGGCCGTCGATGCGGCAGTGGCCAAACTCAACCGCGATCTTGGCCTTGCCTCGGGGCTTGGCGCCATGGGCGTGGAAAAAGACTTCATCGACGAGGCGATCGGCAAGGCGATGAAAGACCATTGCCATGCGACCAATCCGCGCATCGCGACACCCGAAGAATATCGCGCGATGCTGGCCGAAAGCTGGTAAGGCCGTCGCCCGCGCGTCCGCATTTTTGGAAAAAACCATGACCGCCATCGACTACGCCCAAGAAACCGCCCGCCTGCTCGCGAAGCTCGGCGTGGACCAAACCGCCTTCGCGAACGGGGCACGCCTCGTGCGTACGCCGATCACAGGCCAAACTATCGGCCGCGTTGCGGACGCGGATGCGGCCCGAGCGTCCGCCGCGATCGACGCGGCCCATGCGGCCTATCTCGCCTGGCGCCTCGTGCCAGCCCCGCGACGCGGCGAGCTCGTGCAATTGTTCGGCGACGAATTGCGCGCGCACAAAGAAGCACTCGGGCGGCTCGTGTCGATCGAGGTCGGCAAGGTCGCCTCCGAGGGGTTGGGCGAAGTGCAGGAGATGATCGATATCTGCGACTTCGCGGTGGGCCTGTCGCGCCAGCTCTACGGCCTCACCATTGCGACCGAGCGCGCGCAGCATCGCATGATGGAAACCTGGCATCCGCTGGGCGTGGTCGGCATCATCTCGGCCTTCAATTTTCCCGTCGCGGTATGGGCATGGAACGCGGCCCTAGCGCTGGTGTGCGGCAATGCGATCGTGTGGAAACCATCGGAGAAGACGCCGCTCACGGCCCTTGCCACGGTATCGCTGCTCGCGCGCGCGGCGGCCAAATTCGGCGACGTACCCGCAGGGCTGTCGGCCGTACTGCTCGGCGGGCGCGATGTGGGCCACGCCCTCGTCGACAACGCAAAAGTGGCGCTCGTGTCGGCGACCGGCTCCACGGCAATGGGACGTGCGGTTGGCCCACGCGTCGCACAGCGCTTCGGGCGCGTGCTGCTAGAACTCGGCGGCAACAATGCCGCGATCGTATGCCCGAGTGCGGATCTCGATCTTGCCGTGCGCGGTCTTGCCTTCGCGGCGATGGGCACAGCCGGCCAACGCTGCACCACGCTGCGGCGCCTGTTCGTGCACAGCTCGATCTACGACGCGTTGATGTCGCGGCTCAAACCGGCCTATCTGTCGGTCGGCATCGGCGATCCCTTGGTCCCCGGCACGCTCGTGGGCCCACTCATCGACAAGGCCGCGTTCGATGCGATGCAGGCCGCCCTTGCCCAAGCAACCGCGCTGGGCGGCAAAGCGACCGGCGGTGCGCGCGTAACCGAAGGTATTGCCGCCGATGCCTTTTACGTGCGCCCGGCCCTCGTCGAAATGCCGGACCAGATCGGCCCCGTGCTCGAAGAAACCTTCGCGCCGATCCTCTATGCGATGCGCTACGACGATCTCGACGACGCGATCGCGAAGCACAATGAAGTTGCGCAAGGCCTGTCCTCGTCGATCTTCACGAACGATCTGCGCGAGGCCGAAATTTTCCTGTCCGCGCGCGGCTCGGATTGCGGTATTGCCAACGTCAATATCGGCCCGTCGGGTGCCGAGATCGGCGGCGCTTTCGGCGGCGAGAAGGAAACCGGCGGCGGACGCGAGTCAGGGTCGGACTCCTGGCGCGCCTATATGCGGCGGGCGACCAACACGATCAATTACGGGCGCACGCTGCCGCTTGCGCAAGGCGTAAAGTTCGATATCGGCTAAAGCTCGAGATAGGTTTTTCGCACGGCCGAGTCTGCCATAAGTGCGGCCATCGTGCCCGTATAGCGCACCTGACCCTTCTCGAGGATCACGGTGCGGTCGGCGAGCCGCCGTGCGAAATGCAGATTCTGCTCGCACAGCAGCACGGCGAGGCCTTCTTGTTTGAGCGCGGCGATGGCCGCCTCCATCTGCTCGACGATGAGTGGGGCCAAGCCTTCCGACGGTTCGTCCAGCAGCAGCATTTTGGGATTGCCCATCAGCGTGCGCGCGACCGCGAGCATCTGCTGCTCGCCGCCCGACATGCGCCCGCCCGGCCGGTCGATCAGCGTTTCGAGATTGGGGAAGAGCTTGAACAGGCGCGCATGCGTCCAAGGCGCGAACCCGTTGCGCGGGGGGCGGCGCGCCACTTCGAGATTCTCGCGAACCGTGAGGTCCGTGAAAATCCGCCGTTCCTCGGGCACATAGCCGAGCCCGAGCCGCGCGATGCGATAGGGCGCCAAGCCCGCAATGTCGGCGCCGTCGAAAACGATGCGCCCGCGCGTGGGCGGTACGATCCCCACGATCGCTTTGAGCGTGGTCGATTTGCCGGCCCCGTTGCGGCCCAAAAGCGCGACCACTTCGCCGGCCGCGACGTCGAGCGACACACCCGAGAGAATTTGCGCGCGGCCGTAGCTTGCGTCGAGATCGCGAAGTTCGAGCATCATGTCGCGTCGCCGTACATGGTGCCCGCACCGAGATAGACGCGGCGCACGGTGGGATCGTTGCGCACGGTCTCGGGGCTTCCCTCGGCGATCAGGCGGCCGCGATCGAGCACGAGGATGCGGTCGGCGTGGGCGAACACCGTGTCCATGTCGTGCTCGGTGAAGAGCACGCCGATCTTGTCGCGGCGCGCGAGGTTTGCCGTAAGCGCCATCAGCGCAAGCCGCTCGGCCGGCGCCATCCCGGCCGTGGGCTCATCCATCAGCAAGAGCCGCGGTTTGCCCGCCAGGGCCACCGCAAGTTCGACGCGCTTCAAATCGCCGTAGGCGAGCGTGCCGCATTGCCGTTCGGCTTGGTCTGCCATACCCACGCGTGCCAGCAATGCAAACGCTTCGTCGCGAAAGAGCGCATCGGCCGAGCGCCACAGGCCAAAGCTTTTGCCCGCGAACGACTGCAACGCAGTCTGCACGTTCTCGCGCACACGCATCGAGGCGAAGGTCGCCGTGATCTGGAAGGTGCGGCCCACGCCCAAGCGCGCGATCGCGCGCGGCGGCAGTCTCGCGATGTTTTCACCCGCCAGCAGGATCGTGCCGCGATCAGGCGCAAGCTGGCCGTTCAGCATGTTGAAGCAAGTACTCTTGCCGGCCCCGTTGGGGCCGATCAACGCAACGACCTCGCCGGGGGCAACCGCGAAGCCGACATCGACGACAGCTTCGACGCCGCCGAAGGCTTTGCGCAAGTCCTTTGCGACGAGAAGCGTCATGCCGCACCTCGCAGCCGCTTGAGCGCTCCGCCGAGCCCGTGCGGGAAGGCAAGTACGAGCGCCAGAATCGCGAGACCGAGGATCGCGCGCCAATACTGCGTGTTGCGCGCGATCTCGTCCTGCAGCCACGTGAAGACGGCCGCCCCCAAGACGGGGCCGGTCAAAGTCTGCACCCCGCCCAGCAGCACCATCGCCAACCCATCGACAGAGCGCGCCACACCGAGCGTTTCCGGCGAGATGCTGCCTTTGGCAAACGCGAACAGCCCGCCCGCAAGCCCTGCGAAAGCACCGGAAAGCGCAAAGGCGAGCCACTGCACGCGGCGCGTGTCAATGCCGATCGCCTCGGCGCGCATCGGCTGGTCGCGCGCGGCGCGCAAGGCAAGCCCGAAGGGGGCATGCACCGTGCGCCACAAAAAGAAGATGCCGACCGCACACAGCGTCAACGTAGCCCAGAAATAGAGCGTGCGGTCTTTGAGCGCACCTGCGGGCCACAGGCCGATGAGACCGTTCGACCCGCCGGTCGCATCGTTCCATTGGAACACGACCGACCAGGCGATCTGCGCAAACGCGAGCGTGAGCATCGCCAAATAAACCCCGCTGAGGCGCACGCAGAACCAGCCGAACAGAAGGGCGGCAACCCCGCCCGCAAGCGGGGCTGCGAGCAACGCCGCTTCGGCCGGCAGATCGAAGCGCAGGAAAACGAGGGCTGCCGCGTAGCTGCCGAGCCCGAAATAGGCGGCATGGCCGAACGACACGAGCCCGCCCGGCCCCATCAGGAAATGCAAGGAAACGGCGAACAGGGCGAAGACCGCGATGTCGCCCATCAGCACCAGCAAATAGCGGTCGCCGCCGAGCGGGGCCAAGGCCAGGAGCACCAGAACGACCATCGACGACGGCCAAAAGAGCGGCCCTGGCGGGTCGAGCGGGGCCGCATGCGCCCCCGCCCCGCGTGCCAAGGCCAGCGGCTTGCCGAGCAGACCCCAGGGGCGCAAGACGAGGACCGCCGCCATGATCGCGAATTCGACAACGAGCGTGAGTTTGCTGAACGACACGATCGTGCCGAACATCGATACGTCGCCAAGGGCGATGCACAAGGCTTTGGCTTGCGCAATCAGCAGCGCCGCCAGAAAAGCACCGCCGATCGAGCCCATGCCGCCGACCACGACGACGACGAACGCATCCGAGATTACGGCGAGATCGAGCGACAATTGGGCGGGTTCGCGCGGGATCTGCAACGCCCCGCCGAGCCCGGCCAGAAACGCGCCCAAGAAAAATACCGAGGTGAACAGGCGCCGCTCGTCGGTGCCGAGGGCCGCCAGCATCTCGCGGTCTTGCGTGGCCGCGCGCACGAACATGCCGTAGCGCGTGCGGTGCAGGAGCAGCCACAGCAAACCAAAGACAAGCGGGCCGGCCGCGATCATCAGGAGTTCGTATTCGGGAAAACGGCGGCCGAAGATTTCGACCGCACCGCGCAAGCCCGGAGCGCGCGGCCCCAGCAGTTCCTCGGCCCCCCAGAAATACAGCACGGCGTCTTTGATGATCAGGACCAGGGCAAACGTCGCGAGCAGCTGGAACAGTTCGGGCGCTTTGTAGATGCGCCGCAGAACAACAATCTCGATGGCGGCCCCGATGGCGCCGACGCACAAGGCGGCCGCCAGCACCCCGCCCCAGAATCCGAGCAGCGTGCTGCGCCCGAAAAGATCGATCAGGCTCCAGGCGAGATAGAGCCCAAGCATGAACAAGGCGCCGTGCGCGAAATTGACAATGCGCGTGACGCCGAAGATCAGCGACAGCCCCGCCGCCACCAAAAACAGCGACGAAGCGCCCGCCAACCCGTTCAGAAACTGGATCAGGATGTCGGCGAAAATATCCGACACGAAGCGATGGTCCTATTCGGGCGGGCGCAGGCTGCGGACCTCGGCGTCCGGCGGCAAATAATCGGCCCCGTCCGCGTAGCGCCAATCGGTCATGACGCCCTTGCCGTTGCGAAGGCCGATGCGGCCCACATAGGCACCCATCGTCGATTGATGGTCGAGCGGCCGGTAGACGATGCGCCCGAACGGCGTGCTGTGCGACAAACCCTTCATCGCGTCGACGATTTTTTCAGGCTCGAGCGAGCCCGCTTTGCGGATCGCCTCGGCCGCACCGATCACGGCCGCATAACCGACGACCGAACCGAGGCGCGGATAGTCGCGGAACTTCGCCTGATAGGCCGCCAAAAACCGGTCGTGCTCGGGCGTTTTGATGTCCTGCCACGGATACCCGGTCACGTACCAACCGACGGGCGCTTCGTCGAGCAGCGGGTCGAGATATTCGGGCTCGCCCGCCAGCAGGTTGAAGACCTCGACATTGCGGAACAGGCCGCGCGTGGTGCCCTCGCGCACGAAGCGCGACAAATCGGGTCCGAACAGCGACGAGAAAATCGCCTCTGGCCGGGCAGCCTGCAAGGCGGTCGCGACCGGACCCGCTTCGATGCGGCCCAGCGGTGTTGCCTGCTCGGCCACGAACTCGATATTCGGCTGGCGCGCCTGCATGAGCTTCTTGAATGCCGCGGTCGCCGACTGGCCGTATTCGTAGTTCGGATAGACGATGGCCCAGCGGCGCTTGGCCACGCGCACGGCATCGGGCACGAGCATCGCGGTCTGCATGTAGGTCGAAGCGCGCAGACGGAACGTGTAGCGGTTGCCCTGCTCCCACACGATCTTGTCGGAAAGCGGCTCGGACGCCAAGAACGGCACTTTGCGTTCCTTGGCGAAACTCGACACGGCAAGTCCCACGTTCGACGCGAACGTGCCCATCAGCATCGACACGCGCTCGCGCGCCAAAAGCTCTTCGGCCACGCGCACCGCGTCGCCGGGCTGGCCGTTGTCGTCGCGCACCACGATCTCGATCGGCCGTCCCAGAGCGCCGCCGCTTGCGTTGATCTCGTCGACCGCGAGATCCATGCCCTTTTTGTAGGGCTCGAGGAAGGCCGCGAAGACTTTGTACGAGTTGAGCTCGCCGATGCGAATCGGCTCGCGCGCTTGTGCCATCGCACGGGGCGCGGCCAGGGCTGCAGCGGCAGCTCCACCGATTTTCAGCACATGCCTGCGATCCATCGCGTCGTCTCCTTCGGCGGAAATCATTGCGGCCGATTATGGCCCGATTATGGCTCAGATCGCCGCGCTATTCGACGACTGCTTCGGCTTCCATTTCAACCGCATAAGGGCCGACCAAGCGCCCGATCTCGAGCAGCGTGTTGGCCGGGCGCACGGCACCGAACACGCGCCCGTGTACGCGCGACACTGCCTCCCAGTCGTCGGCATCGGCCAGATACACGCGCGTGCGCACCACGTCGTCGATCGAAGCCCCAAGCGCTTCGAGCGACGCTGCGATCTTGTCGAGAATATAGACGGCCTGGCCTTCGGCATCGCCGGGGCACACGGCCATGCCCGTTCCGTGCGTGGCGGTCGTCCCGCTCACGAACACACGCTGGCCCTCGCGCACCGCGCGCGAATAGCCCGCAATGGGTTCCCACTGGCTGCCGCTGTCCACGCGCCAGCGCGCGGTGCGCCCCGGAACGGGCTGGGCTTCGTAGATTTTCGGCAACGAGTCGAGATGGTGGCTCAAATCGCCCGAGGCGGTCAGGAACGGCGGCTTGCGATATTCGTCGCCGCAATCGCCCGGAATGGGCGACGCGGTCGCCAACGCCGCATCGAGCCTCGCGCGGTCTTCTGCGTCGAACGAAAACGCAAACGTGCCGAGATTGGCCGTGCGATGCTCGCGCTCGCCGGGCCGCGCCCCAACGATGGCGGCCGCCACGGCTTCATGGTCGAGCACCCAGCGCGTGGCCACATTGGCGACCGACACGCTGTGGCGCTTGGCGATTGCGGATGCGGCGCCAAGGATTGTCTGCAGCACCGCCCAGCCGCCCGCCGCATCGATAAAGCGTTTGTATTTGGACTTGCTCCAGTCCGGAATGTCGACGGGCTCGGGCTGGCCGACCCAACGGTCGGTCAAAAAGCCGCCCGCAAGCGTGCCGTAAGCGAGCAGCTTGACGCCGTGCGCGTTGCAGAACGCGCTCATGCGGCCCGCCGCACGCCGGTCGAGCAGCGAGAACGACACTTGGTTCGTCGCGATCGGAATGCCGTGCTTGACCAAGAGCCGCAGATGGTCGGTATCGAAATTGGTGAGGCCGAGGGCGCCGATGCGCCCCTCGCCTACCATCTTCGCCATCTCGGCAAGCGCGTCGAGATAGGCTGGATGGCGATACTGCCACCAATGGAACTGCATGAGATCGATGCGCGCGAGCCCCAGACGCTCGAAGCTGCGCCCCACGCCTTCGCGCACGATGTCAGCATTCATCGGCCCCGGCGGCGGGCACCATTTGGTGAAAGCGCGCGCTTTGCCGCGCCACTGCCCTGCGAGCAGCCGACCGACGATGATCTCGGCACTGCCGTAATGGTCGGCCATGTCGAACGCATCGAACCCGGCCGCCGCGTACTCTGCAAGAGATGCGGCGGCCGCATCGGGATCGAGCGCCCCGCGATCGCGCTCCATGTCGGCGACCTGCCACAGGCCGGTCAGCAGGCGCGGGATCGCGAGCCCGGGTGCGAGTTCAATGCGCGGCGGAACAGCCGCCATGGCGAAGACCCTTGTGCGGCCCGCGTCAGCGCGGCGGCAGACGGCGCTGCACGTCCTGCACTTCGTTCGTCGACATTTCGCCAACCGTGACGATGTTGCCGTCCGTGATGCGCCACTTGCGGAACGGACCCGTGATGTCGCCGTTCGCATCGAACGTGACCGGGCCGATCACGCCGACATACGAGATGCGCTTGCCTTCGCGCAGCAGCTGAAGCCCGCGGCGGAACTCGGCCGCACCGGCATGGATCGGCTCGCCGCCCGGGCCCGTTACTTCGCGGATCGCGTCGCGGATAGCGGCGGATTCCGCACGGCCGGCTTTCGCGATGGCAAGGCCCAGAATGGCGGCGGCATCGTAAGCGCGGTCGGCGGCCGGCGCGTTCGCGTCGAACCCGCCCGACATGGCAGGGTACGCGGTCGCGAAATACTCGGTCGACGGCGTGCGCACCGTGCCCGACGAGGTGCCGAACGCGTTGTTGAGGAAGCGCGGGCCAACGTCGCGGATGAAATCGGCACTGTTCATGCCGTCGTTGAGCAGGAAGGTCTGCGCCCCGCCCTGCTGCAGCCACGTGCGCGCGATCGTCGTGCCGTCGCCGGGATACGAGACGAGATAGAGGGCGGGCGGATTGCCGCGCATCGCAGCCGTCACTTCGGGCGCGTAGGAGGGCTGGCTCGGATTGTAGGGCACGGTGTTCGTGATCTTGCCGCCGAGGGCTTCGAAGGCGCGGCGGAATTCGTTCACCATGTTGACGCCGAAATCGTTGTTCACATGGATGATGGCGAGTTCCTTGAGGCCCTGGTCCATCGCGTATTTCGCGGCGGCCGTTCCCTGCAGCGCGTCCGACGTGATCGTTCGGAAAAACACGCCCTTGGACGTGCCCTCGGCAGACAGGCGCGTGAGCGTGGGCGAGGACGATGCGGGCGAAATCTGCACGATGCCGGCAGGTGCGGTCACCGACGTCAGCACCGGGATCGACACCGACGAGATGATGCCGCCGAGGATTGCGGGCACGCGGCGAAGATCGACCAACTGGCGCGCCTGATCGACTGCGACCGAACCCTGGCTCTGCGCATCGCGCAGATCGATCGCCAGACGGCAGCCGGCAACGCCGCCTGCCGTGTTGAGATCGTTGAACGCAAGTTCGGCCGATTTGGATGCCGCCTGGCCGAAACGCCCGGCCGGCCCCGTCAGCGACACGACCATGCCGATCGTGTGGGTGCAGCCCTGCGCCAGAACGGGTGCGGGCTGGAATTGAGCAGCAGCGGCAACGGCAGCAACGGCGATCAGCGAAGCAAAGCGCACGGCTTGGATCCTTTCGGAGGGGGGCGGTCGGGAGACATTAATTGCGCACAGTTTGGTAGGGGAATTCCGATTTGGCAAGCGGGTTCAGGCGCTCAACCCGCAATCCATGTCTCGTGCACGGCGAGCCAGCGCAGGCCATTGGGCGCAGCTTGGACCGGGCGGAACACGGCACTCGCGCGGCGCTGCAACGGACCGGGGCGGCCGGTCTGGATTTCGTCGTAGCCGACGCAGATGAAATCCGCCCCGTGCGCCAATGGTACAGCGGCTTCGATCGCGATGCCAAAACCGGCGCCGAAGGCGGCACGGTTTGCGTTCAGCATTGCGAGCACACCCGCGCGGTCGAGGCGTTTGCCGCCGGGGCCGACCATCGTGAATTCAGGCGCGAACGCCGATTCGAAACGCGCGAAAAGTTCGGGGCCGCCACCCGGCCCCATCCACGCCGCAAAAGCCGCGTGCAGTTCTTCGATTTCGCGCAAAGCGGCGGCGAAAGAAGGAACCGCGTCGGTCATGGCTTGTTCAGATTGTATTTCATGATGCGGCCGTGGCGACCTTCCTTGTCGCGCTCAAGCGTGTAGGTATCGCCGAGCGGCCCTTGGCGGCGGGCCAAGACAGCGTCGATGCGCGCGCGGTCGTGTGCATCGAGCGCAAAGGCGAACATACCCAGATTGTCGGCCAGGTGCGCTGCATAGCGGGCACCGACGATGATGCCGGCCACGTGCGGGCGGTCGAGCGTCCAGCGACCGGCCACGCAAGAGAGCGACACGCCGTGCTTGTCGCCGATCGCCTGGCAGACCGCGAGCAGTTCCTGGAACAGCTCCCAGCCGCCGAAATCGTCGATCACGAGCTTGTATTTGACGAGGCTGCGATTGTGCGAAAGATCGCTCGGCTCCGGTTTGCCGAGCCAAGCTTTGGAGAGAAAACCGCCCGCAAGCGTGCCGTAGCACAGGAGCTTCATGCCCGTGCGTGCGCACAGGCCCGCAAGGGCGGTCTCGGGGCGTGCGTCGAGCAGCGAATACTGCACCTGCATCGAGGCAAGCTTCACGCCCGCATCGAACATCGCTTGCGTGTGGGGCGTATCGAAATTGGTCGCCCCCACCTGGTCGATCTTGCCTTCGCGCGCAAGATCGGCCAACACGCACGCGATCTCGGCATGGCGCTGCACCGCATAGTTCCACCAATGGAACTGCACGAGATCGAGCCGCTCGGCACCAAGGCGTTTGAGCGAGCGTTCGACGATCGCGCGCACATAGGCGGCATCGCAGGTCGCAAGATCGTCCCAGTCGGGTACAAATTTTGTGTGCACTTTGAGGCCTGCGAGGACGGCAGCACCGCGGGCGTGCAGCAAGCGGCGGCGGAATTCGCCGATGAGCTCTTCCACGCCCGTGTAGATGTCAGCGCAGTCGAAGACCGTAACGCCCGCATCGACGAAGGCGAACATGTCGTCGACCGCACGGGCCGCATCGACCGGGCCGTGGCCGCCCGCGAGCTGCCAGCCGCCGCGAAGCAGGCGCGAGATTTCGTAGCCCGGTGCAAGTGCAAAACGTTCGACGGTCATGGCCGTTTCACGGCCGTGGTTGCGGCATGGCTGAAGCGGCGCTTTTCGCCCCGTTTAATGCGAAAACGCGTCGTGCAGTTCGGATCGGGGCAAGCGACTTCCGCGTCGGTCGTCATCCAGTCGTTGGGATGCGTGGGGCGCTGCTTGGCCGCGAGCAGCGGCAGCAAGGCGCCCAGCGAATAGATTGAAAAACCCTGGCCCGGCGGCAGATGCAGCATCTCGCCGCGCAGTTCGAAATGATCGCCGGGCTTGGCGCCGCAATAGACGGCCCCGCCCTCGGGCGCCACGACCTCGACGCGCAGATCGTAAAGCTCGAAATTGTCGTCGCTCAAACGCCGATCCCCATGTTGCGATGGCTTGCGGATGCGCGTTCCTTCATGCTCTATTTTCGCCATGCGCGCAACGCCCCCACATAAGTGCGCACATCTCGGGATCCATGCTGCAAATACGCGACCTTGCCAAACGCTTCGGCGGCAACCGCGCCGTCGACGGCGTCTCGTTCGACGTGCCCAAGGGTGCCATCGCCGGCCTCATCGGCCCGAACGGGGCCGGCAAAACCACGTTGTTCAACTGCGTGGCCGGGCTCTATCGGCCCGATGACGGCGCGATAACGCTCGACGGCAATCGCATCGACGGCAAGCGGCCGTCGCTTGTGCATGCGGCAGGGCTGGGGCGCACCTTCCAGATCCCGCGCCCGTTTCCGGCCATGAGCGTGCTCGAAAACGTGCTGGTGGGGGTACCCGGCCAGAGCGGCGAGCGTTTCTGGGCCAACTGGTTTGCACCCGCACGCGTCGCTTCCGACGAAGCCAAGGCCCGCGAGACCGCGCGCGCCTGGATCGACTTTGTGGGCCTGAGCGCCCTCGAACAGGCCCCTGCCCGCGTGCTCTCGGGCGGACAGCGCAAATTGCTGGAACTGGCGCGTGCGATGGTCGCCGACCCGCGCTTGGTGCTGCTCGACGAGCCGGCCGCCGGCGTCAATCCCGCCTTACTCGAGAAGATCATCGACCGCATCGCCGAGATCAACCGGCGCGGGACGAGCTTCCTGATCGTCGAACACAATATGGATATGGTCATGCGCCTGTGCCATCCGATCGCGGTGATGGCGCAAGGCAAGCTCATCGCGTTCGGCGACGCGGATTCCGTGCGCCGCAACCCGACCGTGGTCGAAGCCTATCTCGGCAGTGCCGTCGCATGAGCGTCGCCCTCGAAATCTCCGACCTCGAAGCGGGCTACGAGCCGGGCCTTGCGATCGTGCGGGGTGCTTCGCTTGGCGTTGCGGCGGGCGAGATCGTGGCGTTGCTCGGACCCAATGGGGCGGGCAAATCCACGCTCGCCAAAGCGGTCGCGGGCCTCGTACCGATTTTTTCGGGCAGCGTGCGGCTTGGCGGCGCGGAGATCGCGGGTACGCCGGCGCATTTGTTGGCGCGTGCGGGCTTGGGCTTCGTGCCGCAGACGGAAAACGTGTTCGCACCGCTCACAGTCGCCGAAAATCTCGAACTTGCAGCGGCCGTGGCGCACGTGAAAGCCAAGCAGCGCTTGCCCGAGCTTTACGCGCTGTTCCCGGATCTCGCCAAAGCGCGCCGCATCGATGCCGGGCGGCTCTCGGGCGGCCAGCGTCAGATGCTGGCGATGGCGCGCGCCCTCGTGCCCAACCCGTGCGTACTGATCCTCGACGAGCCGTCGGCGGGCCTGTCGCCGAAGCTCGTCGATCACGCCTTTGCCAAACTCGTCGAAATCGCGGCATCGGGTGTGGCCGTGCTGCTCGTCGAACAGAACGTCAAAGCCGCACTTGCGATCGCAGCACGCGGCGCGGTGCTGGTCGAAGGCCGCGTGCATGTCGATGCCCCCGCGCGCGACCTGCAAGTGCCGGGCGTGCTCGAGCGTCTGTTCTTCCCGCATGCCGAGGTGGGCGCACCATGATCCTGCAGATCCTCGCAGACGGCCTCATCGTCGGCTCGACGATTGCGCTCGGCGCCATCGGTCTCACCATGACCTATTCGCTGCTGCGCTTCGCCAACTTCGCGCATGGCGAATTCATCGCGTGGGGGGCGTATCTGGTTTTGACGTTCCTCGGCTTTTTCCTCGCACTCGGCGGCGGCGGGGCGATGGCGCCATTGGGGCCGTTTTCGTTCGGCTGGCAATTGCTGGCGGCACTCGTTGCGGGGGCGATCGCGACGGCACTCCTCGCCCTCCTGCTCGACTGGCTGCTGTTCGACCGGTTGTCGACGCAGGGCAGCGCCATCGTGCTAACGATCGCGAGCTTCGGTGCCGCGCTGGCGCTGCGGAACTTTCTGCAGTTCGTCTACGGCTCGCTGCCCGCCTATTACACGCGCGAACTGCAGATCGCGATCCATATCGTGCCGCGCGATGTGGGCGGCGGCTTGCGCGCGACGCCCGACCAACTCTTCGTGCTGGGACTTGCCCTCGTGCTGGTCGTGGCCTTGCACCTGTTCTTGCAGCGCACGACGGCCGGGCGCGCGATGCGCGCGGTTGCGCACAATCCCGCTTTGGCGCGCGTGACCGGCATCGACGTTGCGAGCGTGGTGCGCTGGATCTGGATTCTAGGTGCGATCCTTGCGGCGGTGGCCGGCACGTTTGCGGGCCTTGTAGGCCAGCTACGCCCGCAGATCGGTTTCGATCTGCTGCTGCCTTTGTTCGCGGCCGCCATTCTGGGCGGGATCGGCAGCGTGCCGGGTGCCGTGATCGGCGGGCTCATTGTGGGTCTCGCCGAAAGTGCCGCCGTTCCGCTGATCGGGGCCGAATACCGAGCAGCGGCCGCGTTCGGCGTGCTGATCGCGATTTTGCTCGTACGCCCGCAAGGTCTGTTTGCGGAGCGTGCGAAATGAGCGAGCTGCTGCCGGTCCTGTCCTACGCGACGTTCTTTTTCGTCTTCGCGTCGATCTTCGCGACGATGGCGCTCGGGCTCAATCTGCAATGGGGCTATACGGGGCTGTTCAATGTCGGCGTGGCGGGCTTCGTGGCGGTCGGTGCCTATGCCTCGGCCCTGCTGACCACGCCGCCCGACGCGGCACCCGGTGCCGTGCGCGTCGTCGGCCTCGGCCTGCCGATCGTGGTGGGCTGGATCGGCGGCACGGCCGCTGCCGGTCTCGTCGCTGCCGCCGTCGGATTTGCAGCTTTGCGACTGCGTCACGACTATCTGGCGATCGCGACGTTCGGCATCGCCGTGGTGATCCAGCTCGTCGCCCTCAATGCGCAGAAATTGACTGGCGGGCCGTTCGGCATCCAGTTCATCCCGAAACCTTTCGACGCCGAACTCGACGGCTCGCTTGCCTTCAACGCGCTCTATCTCGTGCTGACGCTGGCGGCTCTCGGGGCCGTCTATGCGGGCCTCCAGCGTTTGGCCGCAAGCCCGTGGGGCCGCGTTTTGCGCGCAATCCGCGAGGATGAAACGGCCGCCGAAGCGCTCGGCAAACGCGCCTTCGCGTTCCGCCTGCAATCCTTCGCGATCGGCGGTGCGATCATGGGCTTCGGAGGTGCTCTCTATGCGCATTTTGTGGGCTACATCGCCCCCGAAGATTTTCTGCCGATCCTCACCTTCCAAATCTGGACCATGCTGATCGTCGGCGGGGCCGGCAGCAATCGCGGGGCCATCGCAGGCGCCGTCGTCGTGTGGGCGATCTGGACGATCGCGGGCAACGGCTTGCGCGAACTGATCCCGTCGGCCGACCAGGCGCGCGCGGCCTCGCTGCAGATCGTGCTGGTCGGCGTGCTGCTCGCGGCGATGCTGTTGTGGCGCCCGCACGGTCTCTTGGGGCCGCGCCCGTCCAAGTGAGGCGTTCCCGCTTGGCGAGCGGATGCGGGACGCGGTATCAAAAAGACTCCAAGAACCCGCGGAAAAGGGCACGGCCATGATCGCAGCGCGCACGCTCGGCAAATCGGGGATTGCCGTCTCGGAGATCGGTTTCGGCGGCGCGCCGCTCGGCGAGCTCTTCGCCGTGCTCGACGAAAGCGCGGCGGTCGCCACCGTCGAAGCTTCCCTCGATGCCGGCGTGACCCTGCTCGACACATCGCCCCTCTACGGCCACGGCCTGTCCGAACATCGCATCGGGGCTGCCTTGCGCCGACGGCCGCACGTGCGGCCCGTGCTCTGCACGAAGGTGGGCCGTGTCGCCGATCCGTTTTTGCCGCGCGCGGGCGAGACCGATTTCGTCGGCGGATTGCCGCATCGGCTGCGCTTCGACTATTCCCACGACGGCGCGCTGCGCTCGATCGAGCAGTCGCTGCTGCGCTTAGGCACATCGCGCCTCGACGTCGTGCTGATCCACGACGTCGATGTGTGGACGCACGGGGCCGCCGCGATCGACGCGCGCTTCGAAGAAGCGGTCGCGGGCGCCTATCGCGCCTTGCGCAGCTTGCGCGACGAAAAAACCATCGGCGCGCTCGGTGTGGGCGTCAACGAAGCCGACATGTGCATGCGGTTCGCCGAGCGCTGCGACATCGACTGCGTGCTGCTGGCCGGGCGCTATTCGCTGCTCGAACAGCCGGCCGCCGAAACGTTCCTGCCGCTTGCACAGGCGCGCAATATCGGTGTGATGCTGGGCGGGGTGTTCAATTCCGGCATCCTCGCGACAGGCGCTGTCGCAGGTGCCAAGTACAATTATAAACCCGCCCCGCCTGAGATCCGCGCGAAGGTCGAGAAGATCGAAGCGGTCTGCCGCCGCCACGGCGTCAAGCTCGCCGATGCGGCGCTGCGTTTTGCCCTCGCCCATCCGGTCGTCGCCAGCGTCGTGCTGGGGGCGGTGACGCCGGCCGAAATCGCCGCCCAGCAGGCGAGCCTTGCCGCCACGATCCCGAGGGCCTTGTGGGCCGATCTCGTTGCCCAAGGCTTGCTCGACGCAAATCTGCCGGTGCCCACATGACGCATCGGCGCATCGACGCGCACCAGCATTATTGGCGCGTCGCGCGCGGCGACTATGGCTGGCTCACGCCCGCATCGGGGCTGCTCTATCGCGACTACATGCCGCCGGATCTGGCCCCCCTGCTTGCCGCGCACGCAATCGGCGAGACCATTCTCGTGCAGGCGGCCCCCAGTGTGGCCGAAACGAATTTTCTGCTCGAAATCGCGCGCGATACGCCGAGCGTTGCGGGCGTCGTCGGCTGGGTCGATTTCGCCGACGGCGACGCGCCTGCGACCATCGCTTCACTCGCGCAAAATCGGCTGCTAGTCGGGCTTCGGCCGATGGTTCAGGACATCGCCGACGACGATTGGCTGCTCGACCCGCGCCTCGACGCGGCGTTTGCGGCACTCGCAGCACACGAGCTCGTGTTCGACGCGCTCGTTCTGCCGCGCCATCTGCGGCAATTGCTCGTGCGCGCCCGCCGCCATCCCAACGTAACGTTCGTGATCGACCATGCCGCCAAGCCGTTCATCCGGGCTGGCACGCTCGATCCGTGGCGCCGGGAACTCGCCGAACTCGCTTTGCTTCCGAACACCACCTGCAAACTCTCGGGCCTCGCCACGGAAGCCGCCGAAAACTGGACCGTTGCCGACCTCGCCCCCTATGCGGCGCACGTGCTCGCCTCGTTCGGGGCCGAACGCACGCTCTGGGGCAGCGATTGGCCGGTCGTCGAGAAAGCAGGCGGCTATGCGCGCTGGTTCGACACGGCTCAAACGCTTGCCGGCAAGCATCCGGGCGTGTTCGGCGACAATGCGGCACGCCTCTATCTTGCGACGCGCGGAAGGAACGCCTGATGCTGACGAATATCGATCCGGTTCTGTCGCCCGATCTGCTGTGGGTGCTCGCCGCCATGGGGCATGGCGACGATCTTGCGCTCGTCGATGGCAACCATCCGGCCGAAACGATCGCGGCACACACGACGTCCAAGCGGCTGGTGCGCCTGCCGGGCTTGACGATGGAGCGGGCCGCGCGCGCCATCCTGTCGGTGCTGCCGCTCGACGATTTCGTCGACGATCCGGTGCGCCGCATGCAGATGGTCGGCGATCCCGCGGCCGTACCCGACGTGCAGAAGCGCGTGCAGGCCGAGATCGATCGTGCCGCAGGCCGTAGCCTCGCACTCGTCGGCATCGAGCGCTTGGCGTTTTATGCGGCCGCAAAATGCGCGTTCGCCGTCGTACAGGTCGGCGATCCGCGCGCCTATGGCTGCTTCCTGCTGCGCAAGGGCGTGATCGCGACCGAACTCCGATAGGCAATCAGCCGAAGACCGGCCCGTGCGGGCGCAAGCGCAAGCCTTTGCGCAAGCGCTTCCACGCGAGTGCGGCCGGATCGGCTGGATTGGGGCCCGGTGCGGCGACAACCAGCACCTCTTCGGCGATCGGCTGGAAATCGGCGCGGAAATGCACCGAGCTTTTGACCGCGACGATCTTTTCACGGATCGGCTCGATGCCGACATGGCGGAACATTTCCTGGTCGGCCGTCTGCACCTTCTTGCTCGCGAGCACCACGCGAACGCCGTTCGCCTCGAGTACTGCCATCGGCCCCAGCTGCATGCGGCTGCCGCCATAGAACGGCCCCGTGCACATGAAGGCACCGTCGCCGGTCGCCAGCACCTTGAACGGGCCGACGACCGGCTCCACCCCCGGCCAGCCGAACAAGGCGCCCAACCGAAACTCGGCACTGTTGCCAACACCCACTTGATGCGCCTGGCGTGCGGCGGCGGGATCGATCAGCATGCCCAACACCGCGCCTTGCGGGCGCAGGCGCAGCATGGCCGCAAGCAGCCCGGTCGTGTCGCCGTTGCCGCCCGCACCGGGATTGTCTTGCGTATCGGCGAGCACGACCGGCTTGCCGTTGCGCCCGCCACGTGCGGCCGCGCGTGCGACCGCGTCTGCAGGCGAATAGAGTTCCGCCACATAGTCGCGCTCGGCCTCGCACACAGCGGCCGCGAGTTCGGCAACGGCGGCCTCGATTGCGGCGGCATTGTGCGCAAAGCCGAACACAGACGGCGCGCAGTCGCGAATGTCGGCGGCCGGAAAGCCCGTGCAGTAGGACAAAACGGCACCGCTGCGCGTCTCGATCTCGGCCAAGCGCCGATAGAGTCCGGCACTTGGCTCGATCAGCGAGCATTGTGCCGTGAGCGGGATCATGAACGGGATCTGGTGAAAAGCGCCAGCAAGCCGCTCGCCCGTGGCAAGCAGGCGTGCGACGAGCGCGAAGGCGCGCGCGCCCGTCTCGGCCATATCGACATGCGGATAGGTTCGGTAGGCAACGCACGCATCCACGATATCGAACATCGCGCGCGACACGTTGGCGTGCAGATCGAGCGACACGACGATGGGCACGTTCCGCCCGACGACCGCGCGCACGCGGCGCACGATTTCGCCCTCGCCGTCTTCGAGCGAGTCGGTGACCATCGCCCCGTGCAGATCGAGATAGACCGCATCGACCGGCAAAGCCTTGGCAAGATCGGCGCACATCGCGTCGACGACTTCCGCGAAGATGTCGTCGGACACTTGCGCCGACGGGGTGGCATTGGCGCAGATCAGCGGCGCAAGCCGGTGGCCCGCGGCCGTGGCGGCCGCGATGAAACCCGCGATCGGCACGTTCATGCCCACAAATGCCGCCGGAATGGCAGCCCCCCGCACCATCGACGGCCAGCCGCCGCCATGCAGAAAGGCCGAGCGATCGGCTTTGGAAGGCGCAAACGTGTTGGTTTCGTGCTGGAAGGTTCCGACCGCGATCGTCGCCATTTTTTGTCCTCTGACTTTGCCGTACCCGCTTCTAGCCGACCACGTGCCATTGGTGGCGAAAGCCGCCCAGCGCCCGGCCGCCGTCGGTGCCGACCAGATAGTTGTTGGTGGCCGAAATCCCGAGCCCGTCGGCCGTGAGAATGCCGGGATGAATGTTGATCATCGTATTTTCGCGGATCGGATCGGCCGATCCCGGCAGCCCGAACGGGCGTAGCAGCGAATGCATGCCCTGGCCGTGGAAATCCCACAAACGGCGGCCGACTATCTCGACGCCGGCTTTTTCATAGGTTCGGCGGATGACGCCCACGACGTCGTCCGCGACCATGCCGGGCCGCGTCGAGGCGATCGCGTTTTCGATCGCCTCGGCCACGAGGGAATGTTTGCAAAGCCACGCCGCTCCGGGCGGCCGAAACGAAAAACAAGCGCCAAGCTCGACGAGATAGCCGTCGTCGGTCAGGAACTCCATGAACATTTTGTAGACATCGTCGGCGTCGATGCGCCGATCCGCCGCCGGGCGCGTGCCGGCCTTAAAATCGTGGTTGAGATGGATGACGCCCTCGAGCGCACCCCGACCGATCGCCGTTTGGAACGCGTCGGCCACAACCTCGCGCTCGCTGCGGCCCGGGCGCAGCGCGGCTTTGAATGCGTCGAACACGCGCGCAACGTCGTCGTGCGCGCGCGCAACGGCGCCGAGATCCTCGGGCGACAAAACGCACCACAGATCCTCGACGAGGTCGGTCGCATCGGCGAGCGGATTCGCCGGCAGGGCCGCCGCCAGCTGCTGCGCGTCGCCATGCCCCAATATCGTCTTCATGCCGACGATGCCGATCGTCGCCTTGGCGCCGACGGTTTCCTTGAGAAGGGCGGCTGCGGCCGCGATCTTGTCGGGAATCGCGCGCGTGTCGGCGATGGCGCTAAGCTCCTTTGCCCATTCGGCCTGGGCCCCCATCCCGAGCAGCAGTACTGGATCGCGTGCCAGCGAAACCACTAGAAAAGCCGTGCCGCCATAGAGGCGCCAATTCGCGTAGTAGCGAATATAGCCCTTTTGCTGGAATTCGGTGTTGCCGACGATCACGAGGGCCTCGAAGCCCGCTTCGCGCATGCCTGCACGCAGGCGCTGCTGGCGACGGTCGATCTCGGTCGGCGATGCCATGCGGGCGTGTCCCTTCTGCGCGACCACGCGCGCAATTCGTTAGGCTAGCCGCATCCGCCCTTCGGAATCCACCGCCTTGCCGGTTCAGGGGTTCTGTTCAAATCTCGGAGCAATATGGGATACTCCCCGCCCCATGAACGCGCGATCCGAATCGGCGGCACGCATTTGACGCAAGTGGAAACAGACGACCGCCTCTACGACGTGCTCGTGGCGGGCGGCGGCAATGCGGCCTTGTGCGCGGCGATCGCGGCGCGCCGCGGCGGCGCAAGCGTACTGGTGCTCGAAGCCGCACCCAAATTCTACCGCGGCGGCAATACGCGCCACACGCGCAACATGCGCTGCGCCCACGACACGGCGACCGAGACGCTGACGGGTCCCTACACGGAAGACGAATTCTGGACCGACCTCCTTCAGGTGACGGGCGGCCAGACCGACGAAGAACTTGCCCGGCACATGATCGCGGAATCCAAAGAAATGCTCGGCTGGATCGCCGAACAAGGCGTGCGCTTCCAGCCGTCGCTGGGCGGCACGCTGAGCCTCGGGCGCACCAATTCGTTTTTTCTGGGCGGCGGGCGCGCAATGTTGAATGCGCTCTACCGCACCGGCGAAAAGCTCGGCGTCGAAGTGCGCTACGATGCCGAACTCGTGGGCGTCGATATTCGCGACGGCATGTTTCTGGCGGCCCACGTGAAAAGCGGCGACCGCACGACGAAGATCCGGGCGAAAACCTTCGTGGCGGCAGCGGGCGGGTTCGAAGCCAATATCGAATGGCTCAAGCAATATTGGGGCGACAAGGCCGACAATTTCCTGATCCGCGGTACGCCCTACAATCGCGGCAAGGTTCTGAAGATGCTGCTCGACGCAGGGGCCCATCCAGTCGGCGATCCCACGCAGTGCCATGCGGTTGCGATCGACGCGCGCGCGCCCAAATTCGACGGCGGTATCATCACGCGGCTCGATTGCGTCGTCTTTGGCATCGTGGTGAACAAACATGCCCAGCGCTTCTACGACGAGGGCGAAGATTTCTGGCCCAAGCGCTATGCGGTATGGGGCAGGCTCGTAGCCGCCCAGCCCGACCAGATCGCTTACATCCTGTTCGACAAAAGCGCATCGACGCTGTTCATGCCGTCGCTGTTCCCGGCCATCGAAGCGCCGACAGTCGGTGCGCTTGCGACAAAGCTCGGCCTCGATCCGGCTGCCCTCGAAAAGACCGTGCGCGACTTCAACGCGGCCGTTCAACCCGGCAGTTTCGATGCGACGGTGCTCGACGATTGCCGCACGCATGCGCTGGAGCCGCCGAAAAGTCATTGGGCGCGGGCACTCGAAACGCCACCCTATTTCGCCTATCCGGTGCGGCCGGGCATCACATTCACGTATCTCGGCACAAAGATCGACAAGGGCGCGCGCATCCTGATGCAAGACGGCAAACCCTCTTCCAACATGTTTGCGGCCGGCGAGATCATGGCCGGGAACGTGCTCGGCAAAGGCTATGCGGCCGGGATCGGCATGACGATCGGTGCTGTGTTCGGCCGCATCGCGGGTCGGGAGGCCGCCAAACGTGCGAACAACTGAGCCCGCAACGCCCGCCCTTGCCGAAGCCGACCGTTTGATGACGGTCTGTAACTCGTGCCGCTATTGCGAAGGCCTGTGCGCGGTGTTTCCGGCGATGGAGATGCGCCGCAGCTTCACCGACGGCGATCTGCGCTACTTCGCCAATCTCTGCCATGGCTGCGGCGCCTGCTACGACGATTGCCAGTTCGCCCCGCCGCACGAATTCGACGTCAACGTGCCCAAAGCGCTCGCCCAGCTGCGCGCCGAATCCTACGCGCTTTATGCGTGGCCGCGCGGGGCGGGCCGGCTGTTCGAGCACAACGGTCTTGCGATCGCCGTTGCCGCGTCGCTGAGCGTGGCCGCGTTCATTGCTGGCTTTGCGGCGTGGACGGACCCAAGCGTGCTATTCGGCGCGCATGCAGGACCGGGGGCATTCTATCGCGTGATGCCGCACAACACGATGGTGCTGATTTTCGGCGGCGTTTTTCTCTACGCGCTCTTGGCCCTGGCGATGGGCCTGCGCGCGTTCTGGCGCGAGGGCAAGGGCGCCGATGCTGGCGCGCATGGGGCGGCGGCGCACGATGCGGCACGGTTGCGCTATCTGGACGGCGGCGGTGCTGGCTGCAGCGACAGCGACGATCCCACGCCGGACCGTCGGCGCCTGTTCCACCATCTCACCTTCTACGGCTTCCTCTTGTGCCTCGCTTCGACCTCGGTCGCCACGCTCTACCATTATCTTCTCGGCCGCGAGGCCCCGTACCCTTGGTACGATCTGCCCGTGCTACTCGGCACGGCGGGCGGCATTGGGCTTCTTGTGGGGCCGATCGGCTTGCTGCGCGAAAAGGCCAAACGTGCGCCCGCCACGCGCGCATCTCAGCTCGGCGGCCTGGAAACGGCGTTCGTGGCAATGCTGTTCTTGACGAGCCTTACCGGCCTCGCCCTGCTGGCGCTGCGCGAGACGGCGGCAATGGGCCTGCTTCTCGCGGTCCATCTCGGCGTCGTGTTCGGACTTTTCCTGACGCTGCCCTACGGCAAGTTCGTGCACGGGCTCTATCGCTACGCCGCCCTCGCGCGCTACGCCCAGGAGCGCAAATCGGGCCGACACACGGGCGAATAGCCGGCGACAACGCCGCGCGAACCCGCGACGGCAAGTACGTAGAATCTGAGCCTACCGTCTTTCGGCTGCAAAATTGATGGTCGCGGCCGATGATCGGGTTCCCTTTCGCCGACGAACGGCTCATCGCGCATGAAATGCCGTGGATATAGCTCCGCGAGCTCTCAACATTTGGAGAAACTTATGACGACGACTCTTCTACACGACGACATCGTCGCGACCGCCGTCAAGGCCGGTTCGTTCACGACTCTGGTCGCGGCCGTCAAGGCGGACATCGAAACGTAGAACGGCGTCATCCATGTCATCAATACCGTTCTCCTGCCGGCCGCCAGCGCCAACAGCCATCGCTGACGAACCCGAACCAGCAGCAATTGGGCTGCCGGTTCGCCCCTCGCCCGCGCTCCGAAAAGATCGGGAACGAGCGCTTTAGGCAGTTTTCGACGCACGCGCGGCGAGGCGCGCGGCGAGTTCCGGCACGCAAGCGCCGCAATTTCACTCAAGCCTTTTCTCTCCATGAGGATGACCTTGGCGTGATCGACGATCTTGCGGGCCTCGAGCGATTCTTGCGCATCCACCAAGGCGCGTTTGAGGCGCTGATGCTCACAAAAAACGCGCGATGGCCACGTCGAGAAAAAGCTTCACGCGTTTGGGGGCGAGGCCGCATGCGAACTCTTGCCCCGCCTCGTTGGGAAGATGCCAAGACCCAGTCTCGATGCCCAGCTATCCTACGCCGCAGGACAAGAGAATGCCTTAGGCCGCGCGGCGAACGCCGATGCGGCGAGCGCAGCAGCGCCGAGATCTATGCCGATTCCATCACGCGGGCGAACTTCGCGACTTGGCCGCTCGCGACCTCGGCGACATAGATGCTTCCCGAACCATCGACAGCGAGTGCGTGCCCGCCGAGCATCAAATCGCAAGCCGCTGAATCGGTTCCGCACCATTGTGCCAGACGGTGTCCATCCAATGTCCACAGACTGATGCGGCACCTGCCGGGACCGCGCTGCGCGTCGCGGAAGGGCTGAAGTTCGCTCACGCAAACAACGTCGTCGCGGATGCAGATCCCGCTCGGGTTCGCGAAAGGCCATTCTTCCAGATATGCGCCTTCGCGATCGAATATCTGGACACGGTCGTTCTCGTCGTCGCACACGAAAACACGCCCGCGACTGTCGAGTGCGATGTCGTGCACCAAAGCAAATTCGCCCGGCCCCGCCCCCTGTCGTCCCCACGAGGCGATCAGCCTTCCGTCGGCAGAAAAGCGATGGACCTTGTGATTGCCGTAGCCGTCCGCCGCATAGATTTCGCCGTCCGGGGCGATTGCCAGATTGGTCGGCATATTGAACGGGCGTGCACGCACAACACGTCCGTCGCATGTCGGGGACGGTGCCAGCTTGCGCCCCAGTGTCTGGAGGGGGCGCCCGTCGGGGCTGAAGCGGGTCGCCACATGCCAGTCGCGATCGACGATCCAGATCGTCCCGTCGGCAGCGGCAGAGATGCCGTGCGGCTGGTCAGAGACCAGACCGGCACCCCAGGCAGTCACGAACGTCCCGTCCGCACGCCACGCCGATACAGGATGGTGCGAATTCCGGCACAGGACCCAAACGAGCCCGTTCGGATCGACCGCGACGCCGCTGGTGCATTCGAGCGACCAACTGTCGGGCAAGAGCGGCCAGATTTCGGCCCGACGAAAGCGGTAAGCACCGCTGCCGACGATGGGATAGTTCACGACACCTGTTTCGGGAAAATGCGGCAGTCCGCCACGCCGAAACACGCCTGCACGGCCGCACCGTTTGCCGCAAGGCGGATGCTGCGCGCGTTCGGCAATTTCACGACCAGTTCGGCGCCGGACGCCAAACGCAAGACAACGCGCATTGAGTCGCCGTGGAAGATCGCCCGATCGACGACCGCCGGCAATCGGTTCGGCGCATCGACGCCGTCGATCTCGATCCGCTCGGGCCGGATGCTGACAACGACCGGCGTGCCGACGGCAAGGCTGCGACGGTCGCCCGATAAAAGCATCGTTCCGTCCGCAAGCCGGATGCGCACGCCGCTCGGATCTTCGCCCGCAATGGTTCCTTCCAGCCTGTTGTTCTCGCCGACGAACTCCGCGACGAAGAGCGACTCTGGCGCCTCGTAGAGCAATCCCGGTGGCGCCAACTGCTGAATGCGGCCTTCGTTGAAGACGGCGATGCGGTCGGACATCGTCAATGCTTCCGACTGGTCGTGCGTGACATAGACCATCGTCACGCCGATGCGACGATGGAGTTGCTTGAGCTCGTCCTGCATCCTCTCCCGCAGTTGCTTGTCGAGAGCGCCGAGCGGCTCGTCGAGCAGCACCAGTTCGGGTTCGAAAACTAGCGCGCGCGCGAACGCGACACGCTGCTGCTGCCCGCCGGAAAGTTGCGCAGGCCTTCGCGCGCCGAAACCGCCGAGCTTCACCATATCGAGTGCGGCGTCGACCTTCTTCTTGATGTCGGCGGCAGCGACGCCGCGGACTTTCAGCGGATAGGCGACGTTGTCGGCGACCGACATGTGCGGGAAAAGTGCATAGTTTTGGAACACCACGCCGATGCCCCTTTTGTGCGGGGGCAGATGCGTGATGTCGTTGCCTGCGAGAAGTATCGTGCCGACGGTCGGCGCCTCGAACCCGGCAAGCATCATCAGAGTCGTCGTCTTGCCGGAACCCGACGGGCCGAGCAGCGTCAAAAACTCGCCGCGCGCGATATCGAGATCAAGATCGCAGACGACGCGCGTTCGCCCGTCGTAGCTTTTGCTGACGTTCGAAAACCGCACGAGCGGCGACGGGGCGGATCCATTCATCGGGTGCGCTCGGCCCAGTCCGTGTAGGTCGGCGGAAACGCGGCGCCAAGCGAGCGGCCCTGCAGGTCGCTCTCCGGAAAGCGCTTCCAGACGCGCTCGCTGGAGGCGCGCGCCGACGCGACGATCTCCGCCTCGTCGGCAACCGTGATCTTTCCGTTTTCGACAAGGACCCGGCCGCCGACGACGACAGCCGAGATCATGCCCGGGGTTGCGACATGGACCAACGCTCGGATCGGATCCGGATTGGGTCCGAAGGAGAGGCTTTGCGCATCGACGACGACGATGTCTGCGGCAGCACCCGGCGCTATCCGTCCGATATCGGAGCGGCCGAGGGCGGCCGCACCGGCGAGATTGCTCGCCTCGAACACGGCATTGGCCGGGGCGGCCTCGAAGTTCTTTTCGACGGTCTTGCACATGATTGCGGCCAACCGCATCTCGCCGAACATGTCGAGCGGATACGTGTCCGTTGCGAGTGCTACATTCACGCCGGCGCGGCGAAAGCGGTCGAAACTCTCGAACGCGACGCCGCGACGCGAAAACGCGACGGGCGAATGCGCGACAGTCGCACCGCTCTGCCCGAGCAGCGCCACGTCGTCGACCATCGGATAGCCGACCAGGCTGTGGCCCGCATGGTAGATGCAATGCGCGAGGATCGTACCGGAATCCAGAATGCCTTCGTCGGCGAGGATCTGAATCGGCGTTTTGCCGGTCGACTGCATCGTGTCGAAGAACTCGCGGTGCTGCTCGATGAAGTGCAGCGTGAACGGTACGCCCAACGCGCGCGCCGCATCCTTGCAGGCCTTGCGTAGGGCCGGCGTCGAAACAAGGTACTCGTCGAGCGCGATCATCCCGCACACGGCACCCCGCGGATTGCGTTTGAGCTTCTCGACAAACGCGACGGCTTGCGCGAGCGCGGCCAATCCCGCCTTTTCGTCAATCTCACGCTCGACGCGTCCGTCGTCGCCGAGCCAGTATCGCCCGCCCGAAACCAGCGGCGACCAGTAGAGCCGGATCCCGAATTCCTCGGCGGCGGCGAGCATCGTTTCGCCGCCGTCCGGACCCGCCGGCCCGAACGCGACAACTGTCGTCACGCCGTGCCGCAGCAGCGTTGCAAAGCCGTAGCGCAGCGAGGCGCGGCTGTCTTGCGGCGCCAGGAAACCCGGCCCACCCGAGCGCCGCGCCGGGAGGAAATGCAGAAATCCGGAGCGCACGAAATCGCGCCGTCCGGCATCGATCAGCAAGCGCGGGCCTTCATGCGCGCCGATATGGGCGTGCGTCGAAATCTGGCCTGGGATGACGATACAGCCGCGCGCGTCGATCGTTCGCTTCGCATCGACAGCCAGATCCCGGCCGACGGCCGAAATGCGGTCGCCGACGATGGCGACCGAGCCGCCTTCGAGATATCGGTGGGACGTGCCGTCGAACGCAACCACGGTTGCGTCGCGAACAAGCAGATCGGCTTGACGGGTTTCGGTCATGTCGTCTGTCCTCCGGCCATTCTCAGCTTTTCCGACCGTCGCCGGAGCAGTTCCATCACCCCCATGAGTGCCACGGAAACGACGAGCAGCACCACCGCTGCCGCCGTAATCGTCGGGCTAATGTTCTCGCTCACGCCGCTGAATATCTGGCGCGGAAGGGTGCGCTGCTGGGGGCTCGACAGGAAGATCGCGACGACGAGCTCGTCGAACGACGTCACGAACGCAAACAGCGCCCCGGACACCACGCCGGGTGCGATGATCGGCAGCGTAACGGTCCGGAACGCCAGGAACGGCGAAGCACCAAGGCTCGCCGCTGCCCGTACGAGATTCGGATCGAATCCCTGCAGCGTTGCCGATACCGTGACCACGACGAAAGGCAGCGCCAAGACCGTATGCGCAAGCACGATACCGGCATAGGTTCCGACGAGCCCGAGCGACGCGAAGAAATAGAACGTGGCGACCGCGACGATCACGACTGGGATTGCAAGCGGCATGACGAGCAAGGCCATGACGGCACCTGCCCATCGCGCTCTGCAGCCATGCAAGCCGATCGCCGCCGCCGTGCCAAGCGACGTCGCCAACGCGGTGACGACGACGCCGATCCACACGCTGTTGCGCAGCGCGTTTGTCCAGATCGGGTTCGTGAAGAAATCCTCGTACCACTGGAGCGACCAACCGGGCAGCGGAAAGACGAGCAATTGCCCTGATGTGAACGACAGCGGCAGCACCACGAGAACCGGCACGATCAAGAACACCAGCATGGCACCGGTATAGATCCGCGTTCCCGAGCGGACAGCGACTTCAAGCGAAGTTCGCGTTCCCCGCGCCACTACCGCACCTTGAGCCGGTCGAAGCCGACCAGCTTGCCGAGAACGAGATAGGTGGCGGCGACCAGCACGAGCAGGAAAGCGCCGAGCGCCGAGGCGAGCCCCCAGTTGACGGCCGAGTTCGTGAAATAGGCGATGAAATAGCCGATCATCTGGTCGCGCGGGCCGCCCACCAGGGCCGGCGTCACGTAGAACCCGACCGCCGACACGAAGACCAACGTGGCGCCGGCCGCCACGCCCGGCATCGTCAGCGGCAGATAGACGGTGAAAAACACGCGAACCGGCGAGGCCCCAAGCGAGGAAGCGGCACGCAGGTGGCTCGGCGATATCCCCTTCATAACGCTGTAGAGCGGCAGGATCATGTAGGGCAACAGCACGTGAACCATCGCGATGTAGACGCCCGTTCGATTGAAAACGAGCGCCAATGGCGCGTCGATCGCGCCGAGCCAAATCAGGGTCTTGTTAACCAAACCTTCGTTCTGGAGCAGAATCACCCAAGCCGTCGAACGCACAAGCAGCGACGTCCAGAACGGCACGAGGATCGCCATAAGCAGCCAGTTCGCCGCCGCCGGCGTTGCCTGCGCCATCACGGCCGCGACCGGATAGCCGATCACCAAGCACAGCAGCGTGACGCCAACGCTGACGGTCAGCGTCCGCCCGTAGAGATCGACGAAGATCGCTTGCTCGCGATCGACATCGACGACGTTTCCGTTCGGATCACGTTTCAGGTCGAGTGCCGTGAGCAGATAGAAATCTGTCACCTTTCCCGATTGTTGGCGCAGCACGCCCCAAGCCGCCGGGTCGGCCCATTTCGCGTCAATCGCAATCAGGGCGGCCTTCGGGCTTTCCGGCATGGATTGCGGTAGAAGGCGGCCGGTCCGCGTGATCACGCCGCGGAAGCCGGGGATCGCGTAGTTCAGGCGACGCGCAAGCAGCGCCAATTGCGGCGTGCCGCGCAGTTCCGCAAGGTCCGAAGCCAGCGCCGCGTAGACCGGCTCCGGCGGCAATTCGCCTTCGCGCCAGTCCGCGATTGCGACCGTCGTCCGCGGGAGAGCCTGCGGGATCTCGGTGTTATCGATCGCCCGAAATAGGAAAAGCACGATCGGCAGCGCAAAGAGGAAACAAACAAACACGACGCTCGGCGCCATCAGTGCCAGCATGCCGAGCCTGTGCCGTCGCTCGGCACGCGCAACGTCGCGGCGGAGGGTCGTTCCCTCCGCCGCGCTTGTCGAACCCGCCGAAGCGAACGTCACCGCTATTGGGCGACGAACGTAGCGAAGCGCTGCCGAATCGCGTCGCCGTTGTCGAGCCAGAAGTTGATGTAGAGTTGGCCGCCCTGCATCATGCCGCGGTCGAGATACTGACCCGGCAGGTCGGCACGCTTGCTTTCCGAAAGCAGAGGGTAGGTGTCGGCATTCGCCGGTGGCAGCCCCATGATTTCGGCGTATCGGGCGAGCGTGTTGGCCGCCAGATTGTACTGTATCAGCTTGACGGCGTCGGCCTTGCGCGGCGTTCCCTTCATGACGCCGAGATAGATGATCGCATTCACGTAACCGGCCGGCCAGACGATCTTCAGATTGCGCTTGTTCGCCGCGTTCGCGGCATTGACTCGGCCTTGCCAGCCGTAGCCCATCTCGACCTCGCCGGTCATGATGAGCTGCATCGATTCGTCGCCGCTGCGCCACCAGCGCACATGCGGCTTGACCTCGGCGAGCTTGCGGAACGCGCGATCCACGCCGCCGGGTGCCGTGAGCGCCTTGGGAACGTCGGGCGGCAAGACGCCGTCAGCAATAAGTGCGACCTCGAGCATCTGGTCGGGCTGGTAGAGAAGTCCGCGTTTGCCGGGGAATTTGGCGACATCCCAGAAATCGACCCAGGATTTCGGCGCGCGGTCCGCGGAGATCCGATCGGCGTCGTAGACCATTACGCCCGGCGAGATCAGGTAGGGTGCACCGCATTCGCCGAACCCGCCGACGGCCGCGAACGGCCGCGGATCGACCATCGACTTCCAGTCGATCTTTTCGAGCAGCCCCTCTTCGCAGCCGGCCGCCTCGTTGATCGGGTTCAGGCTGACGACGTCCCAGATCAGGTTCTTGGTCTCGATCTGCGAGCGCAGGCGCGCGAGTTCCTGGTTGTACGTGTCGACGACAACGCGAATCCCGGTCTCCCGAGAAAAGGGCTCGAAGACGGCGACGCGCTGCGCTTCCGCAGGTGCGCCGCCCTGGTTAACGATCGTCACCGTCTGCTGGGCTTGGGCAGCAGCGCCCATGAACGCGACGGCAAGTGCGATGCCAACGGCAGGTTTCCTAAACATCTTGGCGTCCTTTCTGCGCGTTATTGCGCCGCGAAAGTTATGAAACGCTGGAGCAGTGCGTCACCGTTGTTGAGCCAGAAATCGAGATAGAGCTGGCCGCTCTGCAGCGAGGCGAGATGCAGATGCCCGCTCGGCAGCGTCGAGCGTTCGAGCTCGGTCATCAACGGGTACGCCTTCGCGTTCGCCGGCGCGTAGTCGATGGAACGTGCGAAATTCGCCTGCTGCGGCGGTGCCGAAGTGAACTTGATGAAATCCGTGGCGAGGTTCTTCTTCGGCGTGCCTTTCATGATCGCGATCATCTGGCTGCCGGAGACATGGCCGGCCCCGAATTCGATCTTGAGGTTCCGCTTGTTGGCCCGGTTGGCCGTCGATACGCGCCCGTTCCAGGCGAACGTCATGACCACTTCGCCGGTCAGGATGTTCTGCATGGATTCGTCGCCGCTCTTCCACCACTTCACGTGTGGCTTGATCTCGGCAAGCTTGCGGAACGCGCGATCGACGCCGCCGGGGGCAGCGAGCACTTTCATCACGTCGGCCGGCGGAACGCCATCGGCCATGAGTGCGACCTCCAACGTCTGTTCCGCGCGGTAGAGCAGGCCGCGCTTGCCGGGAAACTTCTGGACGTTCCAGAAGTCCGCCCAGGTCTTCGGCACGTTGTCGCCCTTGTAGACGTCGCCGTCATAGACGAGCCCGCCGGAAACGAAATTGTTCGGGATGCCGCATTTGCCGAGCCCGCCGACGGCGGCGAAGTCCTGCGGATCGAGGATCGTGGCCCAGTCGATTTGTTCGAGCAGTCCTTCCTCGCAGGCCGTCGCCTCGTTGATCGCCGTGACGCTCACGACGTCCCAGATAAGGTTTTTCGTCTCGACCTGCGAGCGGATCTTCGCAAGTTCCTGATTGAACGAATCATCGACGACCGCGTGGCCCGTCGCGGCCGTCCACGGTTTGTAGTAAGCCTCGCGAAAGCCCAAACCCGCAGCACCGCCGTTGTTTGCGACCGTAAGCGATTGCGCAAAGGCGCCGCCCGCAAGCGCAGGTGTCGCGAGCAACAGTGCCAACGTGAGGGCTTTCCAGCGTTTCATTTCGGTCCCCTTTGGGAATGGTTGAAATTTGTTGCGTTGCGCCCGGTCGGTGAACGACAGTGCAAGAACTGAAGATGTTTGAAGCGCTGGAAAGGATCGTGAGATTGCACGACATTGTTGTCAATCGCGGATGTACTGCGCGGCGCAAAAGAGTCGTGAATCGCAAGCGTTTTAGGCACGTTGCATTCAACCACAACAGCATTGGTTGCGAACGATGAGGCTTCGCGTCCTTTCCGGCCGGTCTCTCGCGCAATCGGTACAGCAGGCGATCCTGCAGATGATGGCGGAAGCGAAGCTCGGTCCGCAGAGCCAAATTCCAACGGAACGGGAGATATGCGAGCGCCTCGGCGTCACCCGGCACGCGGTGCGCAAGGCGCTCGAGATGCTCGAGGCCGACGGAAAGATATGGCGGCATAT